>Ga0123352_10002097_pt1 | contig 27493 bp, 11 predicted proteins | sample TergutLab28metaG_FD_89700 | JGI IMG/M metagenome (GOLD analysis project Ga0123352, IMG submission 89700) | Labiotermes labralis P1 segment gut microbial communities from Petit-Saut dam, French Guiana - Lab288 P1 | ecosystem: Host-associated > Arthropoda: Insects > Digestive system > Gut ... | reverse complement strand
GGGCAGATAATACCAGTTTCCCAATCTTCAGGCATCTTTTCTTCCCTCCATATGACACATATTAGTTCGTGTAATTTTTTTACCAGTTGTTTCCCTCCATATTTAATCATTTCCGGTATGATGCTATCTTCACCTGGTGCTCTTCCAGTCTTTAATTTTGCGATACTTTCTTCTGTTTCTTAATATGTGGGCATCTCCGAGTTCTCATCCTTGTCACTTTCCTCAATATTTAATGCCAGATCTAATTTCCCCTGGTCATTACAGCTGGGATACTCTTTTATTTAGTGCGTCCTTAAAATACTCTGCCCATCTATTCATTATTTCTTCTTTATCGAACAGCACCTTTCCATCTTTATCTCTACCTTGTCTTGGATGGTAGCCTTTCCTGATATTGTCCATTGCTTTATAAAATTTTCTTCTTTCATCCTGTCCGTTCAACTGTTCTATTTCCTCAAGTTGCTTCTGTAAATATTCTTTCTTTTTCTTTTTGCAGACCTTCTTAGCTTCTTTCTGTAGTTCCTTATATTTCTCATAGCTAACCCGTGTTTCTTTCTGTAACATCCTTCTTCTAGCTTCATTCTTCTTGGCTATTTTCTCTCTACATTCTTCATAAAACCTCTCAACATTTTTCTTTTGTATTGTTGTTGTACCCATTACTTCTTCACCAGCTGCTATTATCTTTTTTTTTAAAAAAAAAACACTCCACAACCTAAAAATTACAAAGATGAATACTGTTACTAAGTAGCCTATATTAAGAAATTTAAACAAATATAATTACTATATGAAGTGACTTTACTGTGATAGTAATGCTGTAATACATACAGCTAATTGAAGGAACAGTGTGTTAAGGGATGACCTTAGGATGATGACTCGCATGAGCTGAACACACAGTTGATGGCAGATCTATCAGTAAATACAGTCTGATACAGGAAGTAAATAAGCTGACAAAGCATGTTGAAATGGAACTGTTATTGTGATAACTGTCTGTCTGTTGTAATGCCAGATATGGTGATTGTTGTAATAACAGACATGTTGGTGATATGCAAGACATCTTAAATAAAAATGAACACACGTCAGTTAAATAAAGCAAAACAATGTCACTTCAGAGAAATTTACAGGGCAGAATCTTATTACCTTGTACATATACATATCATGCTGCAAAAAAAAAAATTGACAGTTACAACACATGCTACATATGCATCACTTCGCATATCATGTAAAGCAGACACTCAGCAGGAGAAATACCCATAAGACAAATCCCAAAGCATTCCATAGCAGCAGTGTTTCAAGTTGACACCATTATTTGGAACATGCTATGTTAGCTCTTATTGCTAGCTATGGGGCAAGAAAACAATACAGTATGCGAGCTCGCTCACTATATACAACAGCAAATGGTGTTTCAAAGGCTACAAAGTCAATGAACCAACTACGCTATCCTGACAAAATCTTGTAACTAGTACATCACACATGAGCAAACACACAATTCAGACATACACGGAAGTCAACATATCTCATCCAAACACTTATTCCATGAAAGTGACATATTTAATCTTATTTTGTAGCAAAGTCTTTAATATATATAAAGTCATACCATAACAGTTTTGAATTTTCTTAATCTGATACCTTACCTAATACTCAGTGCATGTGGGATACTAACCATGTCAAACAGTAAAAGAAACATTAGATCACTCTGTCCTACAACATTAGTAACACACTAAGCTCTAGAATGAGGTATATTGTGTCCAACAAAGTGTTCTCACATGGCCATTAAAACAGGTAAAACAACAACAAGCAGCATTAGTGATTAGTGAACTCTGCTACCAGCAAAAATCAACAGTACCATCAGGCAGAGTAATATCCCATACCAAAAGAACCACTTGCAATAAATGGATAGAGCATTCCAGAGCTGGAGTATGGGGTCAAGCACGCAGAAACACATAACACACGGAGAATAGGGGGTTTCTGAGATCTCCGACCTTCATCTGTACCATGAAGATGGGGGTGCTGTCATCATTCCTGCAACTGGGCTGGACCTCATGAGTTGTAGAGGAGGGAGGATAGATGGGGAACTCAGATTCTTGTTCATCAACCAAATCAGTAAAGACTTCTTCAGCTACTCTGTGTGCCAGGTAGGATGCGTGTTCCTCCTCAGCTACTAAAAATCTTTCATCTTCAGGTACATTCTGCATAAAAGTATGGCTGCCTAGTACAGCGAAGCCAGACAGGTAAGTGCTCTCATCTGGCCAGCCGCAAATCCCACCAGGCAGATTAGCACTCAGATGTTCTGTTGTATCACCTGATTCATCTACTCCTCTTCCACCTTCACCTCCTCTTCTTGGGTTATGTGGCCCTGGAGAACTATGTCCACTACTTCCATCATCAGAATCATCTCTGTGATCACGTGTCCTATCCAACTTTATCTCAAGGGATGACATGGTTGACAAAGGCTTCTTCTGACATTGAGCTATTACTTCTTGCCATTCACATTCAGCATCATGACACCAGCATTTGTCTGGCCAGAATGCTCCATCTAATAATAAATAATGCTGAACAAGTTCTTTCCTTACCTGTATAATGCCTTCCACCTCTTGCTCATCAGAAAGTGGTTGCCTCCCATTAAGATCAAGAGGTATTTTTTGTGTTGGAGGCTTTCCGGACCTCTGGTAACTCTCTGTTACCATCTCAAATTCAGCCTTTTCACACTTCTTGAATGATGTCTGCACCTCCTTACCAGGACCTGATTGTGTCATATTACAGTTTGTCTCAACCTCCCTAGCAGTATAATACTCAACATCACTACCTATTACTTTATTTTCAGTACCAACTGCATAATGTTCAGGAAAATCTTGTGAAGACTTGGATGTAAATGGACTCATAACTTGCTTTCTTGCAGAATCAGTTTCTGTTGTTTGAACATCACTAACACTTACTTCTTGTGATTTCTCAGGAAGTGCTACATTATCCTTGCAATGACTTCTGGACCGAGATCGTGATTTACGCTTTCTCAGTTCCCTCTTTGGCACAAATTCCATGAATCCCTCAGGATCAACTTCAACCATGGGAACATTTGTATCTTTTCCTTCAGGTTCTTCAACACATATATTCAATGAGAGCTGTGGGGGCTCTTGCAAATCACCTACCTTACTAACAGAATGTTTTTTCAAAACTATGTCCAGTAGTTTTTCCTCACAGTCTGTTTCCTGGAGAGAAGAGGGCTTCTTAGATGCCACTATTGTGGCCCAAGTCTTCAAACTTCCATCTGCTGACTCAGTCTGCAATGCCCCTACTTCTTGCTTTTTGAAACCTCGCATTGCAACATCAGGTTTTTCAAAATTACTTGCCAGCACTGGTGTTACATTCATCAATTCATTAGTTTTCGTGTCTACACGTTGTGACAGAGCCAGATGTTCTTCATGTTGCCTCTCTGCATCACGAAGTGCAAATACATCATAATGACAGTAAGAATATTCCATGCAGTGACTTCTTGGCACTTCCCAACTTACCTTCTCTTTTTTCTTTATCAGAGTACTATCCTGAGCACCTATTTTCAACCCTGCTATTTGCTCCTGATGCTGTCTCTCTGCATCATGAATCCTATGTACATCGTACGGATAGTAACATGCTTCTGCTCTGTAACCTTGGTGTAAAACAAACTGCATCTCATCTTTAGTCAGATTAGATCCTGGCTTCAGATGTGCTTCCTGAGAGGCACCCTCTGATGTAGAAACAGTGTCTGTTGAGTCTTTACTCAGTTCAGAACTTGAAAACATAGGTACTTGGTCCTGAGACACAATCTGTGATGGACAGGTATCATCTGTTGAATGTTTAGGTTGTTCAAAAAATGATTTTATTTCTGGGTCCAGAGAGACATCTTGCGATGAGGGGACATTGCTCTCTGACCCCTCAAGTTTTGCTGTATCACAGGTACTGATGGCCATTACCTCTATCTGATGCTGCTGCTGTTTGAGAATTTCTTCATTGGAAGTGTTGCCATTTCTGACTAATCCCTGAGATTTCACCACAGCTGTTTGCATACTTGCTATATCCTCTTCACATAGCAATTCCTTTGGCAAAACTTTACTTTGAATTTTGTTCCATTCTTTTTCAGCATCAAGAAATTTATATGATTCTAACCAAACATCTTCCTTATATAAATTATGAAGTATTTCTGTTTTATCTTTCTCAGGTACAGGTGCAAATGAAAGGCCAACAGTTTCATCAAGCTTCAACTCTGATTTTTCTCTATCAAGAAAGTTCAAATGTGTGGAACCATCCTCGACCAATGCAGCAGGTTCTTGTAATTCTAGTGAGGACTGTGCATCAGTTAACTCCTCTTCACTAATAGCCATAACTTCTGCAATAATGTCAGAGGATAATGCTTTTCTGCTGCCACCAAATGTGGAATCACTTCCTATAATCTCTGTTTCTTCAAATTTTGTGGAAATGTTAGCACAAGGTTCCGGTAAGGATGCTTCTTTTACACTGTCTATAAGACTGTCACCATTAATTACTTGTCTATCCACAAAACGTTCTGTGACGTCGGTCTCTGCATGCAGATGGGAACTTTCTGGTTGCTCTAAAATCACTGTACAATCTCCCAGTAATGTGTGCTTCTTAAATTCATGCCACCTTTTTTCAGCATCCAGTAATATACGAATGTCATAAGCCTCGACTTCAAAAACATGCTTATTTCTAGGGCTTTCAATCAATGGTGCCTCAAACTTGTGCTGCTTGGTACTTACAGCGGAAAGTTCCTGTATATACTCTACTGGCTTCTCCAATGCACCCTTCAATCCTTGTTTTTTCTGACTTCTTGAAGGAAGAGAAGAAACTCTGAACACTTCTTGTGCCATTTTTTCTTGCCAATACATTTCAGCATCCCGGTATATATAATACCTTGGCTTGACCTCCTGTACAATGAGCTCAGCCATAATAGGATCGTGATGAACATCCATTGTAGTGCAATCTGCAACTGAAACTTCTAATTTTTCTACCACCTCCTCCTTGGGTGAAGATGGTTTCTGCATAACGGTTTCTGATATCTTTATTTCGGTATTAACCCCCTCCACACACACAGACTCATCATTTTCAAGCACTGCTAGTTCTAAATCATCCAAGCAAGCATATGCAATCTCTTTGGAACATGGGTAAGTTACAGACTGAACTGGGGCATCACAGATGTCAGAAACGGATTCAACAGTTTGCACAACGGGCATTACTGCAGGAGATTCAGAAATCACATCATTCACAACCGTAGCAAATAGTTCTGTCATCGGCATGTGTTCAGAATTCATGTGATCTGCAAATGCAGTGAATGACTCAGTCATCAGACCAGGTTCATAAAACTCATCATTCACAACTGTGGTGGCAGGAACAGCCATCACACTAGGTGCAGACACCACCATGTCTGAAACTTCATTCACTGTTTCAGTCATTGGGCCAGATTCAGTGAACTCATCATTCACAATTGCAATGGCTGTTTCTGTCATCACACCAAGTTCAGAAAGCACATCATTTGCAGCTGAAGTGATTTTTTCAGTCACTGGACCCATTTCAGATGATAAATCATTCACAAATGTAGCAACTGCTTCAGTCGTTGAACTAAGTTCAGAAAGCACATCACCTGCTACTGCTGGGACTGTTTCAATCTTCAGGCCAGATTCAGTACACAGATCACTTGCAACTGTTGTGACAGTTGCAGTCTTCAGGCACGGCTCAGAAAGCATGTCACTTGTTATTGTTGTAATTACTTCAGTCCTCAGGCAAGGTTCAGAGGGCACACCAATTGCTATGGTTGTCACTGTTTCAGTCTTTAGGCCTGGACAGACATTGCCTGCAACTGCTGAAATTGATTCAATATTCAGATCTGGATCAGAAAGCACATAATTTGCAACTGCTGTGATATCTTCACTCTTCAGGCCAGCCTCAGAACACACATTATTTGCACATGCAGAAACTGATTCAGTCTTTACATCAGGCTCAGCAACCACAACATTTCCAACCCTAATGATTTCTGCAGTGTTCAGACCAGATTCAGAAAGCACATCATTCTCAATTGTTTTGATTTCTTCAGTCTTCATGGCAGGTTCAGAAAGCGAATCATGCTTAACTACAGTCTCAGCAACCACAACATTCTCAATTCTAATGATTTCTGCAGTGTTCAGACCAGATTCGGAAAGCACATCATTCTCAATTGTTTTGATTTCTTCAGTCTTCATGGCAGGTTCAGAAAGTGAAACATTCTTATCTACAGTAACTTCTTCAGCCTTCAGACCAGGTTCAGAAAGCATGTAATTCCCAACTAAGGTGCTTTCTTCAGTCTTCAGGTCACATTCAGAAGGCACATCTTTCCCAAATAAAGTGATTTCTTCAGCCTTCTGGCCTGGCTCAAAAAGAAGATCACTTTTAACAGCCAGGACTGCTTCAGTTCTCAATTCAGAGTCAGAAAGCACATCATTTCCTACAGCAGGAATAACTTCTGTTTTCAGAGCTGTTTCAGCAACATGATCTACAACAGGAACTGCTGTTTCAGCCTTAAGTTCTGATTCACAAAGCACATCACGAACTGCAGCAATTACAGTCTCTTGAATTTTAACAAGTGCATCATCTGTTACAATGTTCCTTGCAGAAGACGCAGACAAAATAGTATTTCCATCCACCTCTTCTTCACCACCCTTAAACACCAATGACTCACCTACACCACTTGCAACAACATCAGTCAGTTCATCTGATGGGCATAATGAACGAGGTGTCACTTCTTGAGGAATGTCTGCCATCTTTTCTTCTAGTGACTGGATATCACATACCCTTAATGACATATCAAAGCTTTCTTCTGATAATGTCACTGGTGATGCTTTTAATAAAACTGGCTTCATTTTGGAATCTGAAATACTATTGTCACCTACCAAATAAGGTGTTTCTGGTCCTGACTGCTCATTAATCACTGTAATTACTGGTGATATTGGTTGTACAAACACTGATGCCAGATTACTAACAATTCTTACATCAGGAGCAATTTCATGGAAATCACAGGAAGTTACTTCTGTGACCAGAGATACAGTTTCTGGTTCATAATGAGTGATCTCATCAAGTTTAGGTTTGTTTACAGCTTCATCATCCAAATTTAATATTGTAACAACTTCTGCACCATTTTCTACTTTAAACTGAGGACCCATGAATTCAACTGGTATTTTTGGGCGTCTCTTCTTCTTCATCATCTTATCTTTCATCACCCTGTACTCCTCACCCTCTTCTATATCCTTTGGCTCTTCTGTCATTTTAACCTTTCCATCTCCTTTTTTAGTATGCCCTTCTAAAGACAATTTTGGGGTTTTTTTCTTCTTTTCTGGTGCACTATGGGTAGCAACTGCTACCGATTTTGCTGCTTTTTCTTCTACTGTCATTGTATCTATGATTTTCCGAGGTTTTCTTGTTCTTTCCTTCACTGACCCAAAAATTCCTGCAGTCTGAATTCCAGGTACCTCTATGTTAGTGTTTCCTTCTTGTATGTTCACTATTTCTTGTGCCAATCTAGAATCAGCAGTGATTTCAGTTGAAAATGACGCTAATGGAACGTGAGTGTCAGATGAAGCAGCCACAGACAGAGTTAATGATGAATCATTACCTTGGTCTTGCACTATATCGGACATATCCACAACTGAGGGCCCAGGGAAGTCACAAATACCCACACATTTGAAAACAGAACTATCTACAGTTGATACACTCTGCAGTGCAGATGATTTTTCCATCCAATTTGGTGCTAACACTATAGTGTCTAGATCTTCTTTTGTTGATGATGTTCCACATGGAACTAAAGGTGTTCCACAGAGATTTTTCTTGTTTTCAGGCAAAGACGGCGGTACTGGTGGGGTAGAACAAATATCTCCAATCTCATGATCAATTTTACATGGAACATTCACATGTATTTCAACTTCATGAACATTCATAGTATGTCTAGCTTCCTTCTTTACATCATGCTTTTTAAATTTAAGAATACTATCCAAAGACATACTAGCTTCAGTTGATGTCTGGTATTCTTGACGCTTAGAAATTTCTTCAGATTTGTGATCCAAATCCTTATCCAACACTGAGGTAAAGCTGATGTCATCCCTTTGCTTCTCAGTATTCTCATCACCACTATCATTGTGTTCAGACTCTAATTTATACATAATTTCATTCACCCTAGTTTCCGAACTCTCATCTTGAACAACTGACAGTTCTTGCTGTACTTGTGTTGAAGTGAATCCTTCTTCATCATGTTCATGATGATTCTCTGTACAATCATCAGGCACTTCTTGATCAGGTAGAGATGTTTCAGGCACAAAATTATATTCTATATCTCCATACACATCTGATTTCACAGTATCTGCATTACGTGCATTCTCTTCTGCAGGCAAAGTAGCTACAGTAATCTGTTCTTGAACATTTTCAGTCTTTGCAACTAATTTCATGCACTGGTCTGTGTCACCAGAAGAACAAGGAATCTGTTTTTCAAAAGATTCAGAGATTTGATCATCAGGCTCACTCTTCCTATCAGGTAATGGGAGGTCCTCTTCACTCTCCATCATTATCATATCTTGCTCAGCACTTACGCATTCCTGATTTGACAAAAGTTTATTTTGTTCATTTACAGAACCTCCACACACTGATTTCTTATTGCTTTTCTTGCTCCTATGCACTGCATGTTCAAGTTGTTTGAAACCAGAAACACTGTCTGTTTCAGAAATAAGGTCTTTTTCAGAAAGAATTATACCATCCTTAACAACTTCTTGTCTTTTATCTCGATTGCTATCAACTGCAGCATCCTCTGAATGGGCAATGCTTATGTTCTGCTCCCATGTAGCTGCTTTATTCTTCTTGGACGTTTTGGAACTTCTCTTTACTTTGTTCATTGGCTGCTGCTCAAGATCCGTCCCGACAGTCTTCACTCCTTTCAAACTTCTCATATCTTGAATGGCATTTTCCGCGTCTTTCCCAAGATCTTCAACGTCTTTCAAAGTGGATTTTGATTTCTTTGACTTCTTAGATTTTCCTTTCCTTGTTCGTTCAGTTGTTGCCACTTCCACCTCACCAATATCAGCATCACCTACTCCCACACCACAAGTAATGGTTACTTCCTCTAATGACACACCCAAATGTTCACATGTATCTACTAACATGTCTGCGCATTTGTCTGATGTATCCACGAGTGCCTGTCTATCATTCTTATCATGTTCATTCTCATCAGGTGTTTGCTCCACTGAAGGTTCTTCTTCTATTACATGCTTATGTTTACCTTTCCTAGATTTTTTGGAAATTTGCTTCCCCTTGCTTGTATCTTTGTCCTGGACTCCACCTAATTTGGTGCTAAGCAATGTTTCTTTATTACTGAACTCAGTGCCTTCTGTTGATTGCTTTACTGAAATGACATCAATGGTCATGTCATCTCCTGTTCTAAGTCTGTCCTGTTTTGATATTAAAACATTTCCAACTGGTTCTTGCTCAGGTGAGTGAGGAGATTCACACTGCCTGGATATTCCCGCCTTTGCGCCTTTACTATTTCCTTTCCTTTTACGTGGTGACTGGGTCATTACCTCTGGTGCATGTGTCTTTTCCGCTTGATCATGAGGTTTTACCTTCTGTGAATTATCTTTCTTGTTAACAGATGAAAATTTACTTCCTAATTTGTGCTCTTCTTTCAGAGGAACACCTATCAACGTTGTTGCAACATTGTTACTTACTTCTTCTTTAGCCAAGTCCGTAGCATTTTTTCGTTTCCTATGGCTTCTTTTGCCTTTACTTACAGGAAGATTTGATGTTTCTCTCAATTTGCCTTCCTGCTTTTTTGCACTAGTATCTGCTTCCTTCTGCTTACAATATTTATCTACAGGAATTGCATGATCAACTACAGAGACAATTTCACTGGTTTTCAGGAATTCAGTTTCATGTTGTATGTCAGCTAACAGATCTGGTGGAGCTACATATGACTCCTGGTTGGGAATTTCAACACATTCAAACTGTGGAGTTCTACTTTTCTCCTCTACTACAATACTTGCTCCCTGAAAATGTTCTGAAATTTCTTTTTCCACACGTGTAGATTCTGCTTCAACTAAATTAGTTGCATCAGTAATGTCCGACAACAGTTCCAATTTCTGTTTGAGCAATACATTTTGTCCACTTTGGATAATATCAGTTTCACAATCCATATAATTGCTATGTATTTTGGGTTCTTCCATCACATGTTTACTACCAGGGACATTACAGCCTACTAGCTTCTTTCCACGTTTCTTTTTCTTCTTGGACTGATCACTTTTGGGGATTACAATGTTCACATTTTTCGGTTCACTGGCCACATCACATAACATTTCTGGAATTTTATCCTGTTTATCTTGCAAACTGGAATTACACTCCTGACTATGTGTGCCTTCAATTACCATGCTAGTTTCTGCAGATGCAACCACAGCTGCTAATTGCTCAGGTTTTGCCTTGTGAATTAACAAACTTCCATTATCTGTATGTGTAGCAGCCTTCAACTTTTTATATTTTGTACATTCCTTTTCTTGTTCCATCCCATTAATCTTTGCTTCCTGAGGTATTTCACTGTTCTTATTTTTGTGTTTGCTTTGGCTCATTTCCATAACAGCAATCTCTTTTAAAGCCTTCTCTATTTCATCTTCATCAGCATTCTTCCCTAGTTTCTTCTTCTTTAGTCGTTTCTTTTTTTCTTGGTCTGTTAATCCATCTTGTTTTTCATCAACAAAATGCACTTGTTCTGGCATTGTCATTCCTGTTGCATCATCCCCTTCAGCTGCCACTGGTACACAATTATGTGGGGATATTTGTGAAACAGGTTCACTGTGTATATTTTGTTGTCTACCATCATACAATGGCTTTGATTTCTTATATCCAATGTTTCTATCTTTGACCAAAGCCAAGCTGCTGCCAACTACAGATTTCACATTAGATGTAACAACCGTAATGGGCTCTCCACTGTAGGCAGCAGCTGTAGCTTGCACATCGAGAACTGGAACTTCTTCTATATTCTCTTCAGGAGGCTCTCGTTTCCCAGTAGATTCCACATTGGTAGTCAATGTTTGCTTCTTTTTCTTCTGCTTGCCCTTTCCAAATTTCTGCTGTTGGTCACCTGATGGAGGGCCACTAACATGGGTTAAACCACCAGTTTCCTTCTTCACTTTATCTTTCATTTTCTTAACAGTTCCATCTTCCAATTTTGGAACAGTTATCGTAGCATCAGCTACAGCACATCTCACCACCTCTTCTCTTACTGTAGATGGTGCATTACAGGAAGGAGAGGCAGACCACTCTTGACAGTAGCTGGTTCCTGGAGAAGTTGCTCGTGGTGATTGGGGTCGATCGTTTCTGTTTACGTACGTATTCACTGCCTGACTGGATGGCTGGAGTGGTTTTGAACACAATCCTTGAGCTAAAATCTGAGCATATGATAGCTGGCATTTATCCAGTTCAGTTGGTATGCCACCTGTACTTCCTGTCTGATGATCACTATCAATTCCATGTATAACCAGAGGTTTTACCTCTTCATCTGCTACTGATGTACTAGTAACAGTCATCACTTCAGTCTGAATGTGCTGACCTGATCTGACTTTCTTGGAACGTCTTGTGTTATGTACCGGCGTTACTTCCAGAGATGAACTTACATCAGGATCAGGCTGCTGTGATATATCATACTCATGTAGTGTAAACTCCTGATGAATTGGAGTTGAGTAGGCAACTGATTCAATCGACGGCTGAACATACTCCAGTGACAGAGTTTCATACTGGTTACTGGGCTGTTGTGTTGCAGTGACAGGATAAACCGAAGACTGATCACCATCATGACTCATTATGTACTGGTGAGCAGATTTGTGGTATGTTCCCAGACCTGAATTAATTAGTTGCTGTCCTGAAGTAATAAAACCTACTACATCGGGTGTGGGCTGCTGGACGTACTCAAACACACCTGAAGCCACTGCTACACCAGTGACATCATGTTCATGAACAGGTGCTATAACCTCTTCTTCTAGGAATGCACCTGTGTCCACTTCTTCAATTGAAGCAACCTTTTCTTCTACACCTCTCATCTCTAATGTATGATCCATGCTATAGTTTTCTGCATTCTGTCCTGGGTTTTCATCTGCAGCTGAAACATAAACGTCCTCTGTATGCTGAAATCCTGCCACTGTTTTGTGTGGCTCTGGCAAACTCCACTCTTCCTCCTGATACTGGTATTTTCCTTTGTAACACTCTTGTACCTTCTCTCCATTACTATCACTGTTTTCTAATATTGGCATGTTCACTTCTTTAAGGTCCGTCACTGGTATTGTTTCATCATGTCCATCTGAAACCTGTCGACCACGAAGTATGTCTGCATATGAAGTAGAACCTGGATTCCACATTGGGCTTGGAGACCTCCTACGAAGAACCTGAGGCTTCAGTGTTTCCTGAGGTTCCTTCAACACAATATGGTGATGTTTTTTATGAACCTGTGCACGTTCTGAAGTCCTCGTGGAAGGATGTTGCGACCGCACTTCTTCACATGAAATTACTTCCATGTCCTGGACTTCAGGTTTCACAAAAATACCTTCTGATGCATCACTCTGTATTTTAGAAATATGTGCATGTGATTTATCTGTATTTTTTCTTTCTTGAGCATCTTTCCTCTGCTGAGATCGGCCATGGCGAGATGGTCGACATTTCTCTACCTGAGAAACACTGCCTGCACCTTGAGAACCGACGGACTGTGCCCCTTCAGACTGAAGTGATACAGTTGAGCTCATTAATGACATTCCCACATCTTGCACTTTTTCAGAAAACTTTACTGGATTTCTTGGGTCATGTACTTTTAAGTTTTCTGGTTCACCACCTTTTCTTACTTCACTTTCACATTTTGTTTCATCGGGCATTTCTGGATTTCTATCTTGTTTTGGATTATCTTTGATCTCCATAACCGTCCTAGTAATCACAGTCTTTCTAGGTAGATGCTTCATTTTGTCATCCTTCTCTTCAACTTGTTCTACAAAAGGGCAGGGGCTGGAACGACCAGCTGTAATATCGGCATAAGTGGCAGACGATGTCATAGGAACACAGAGATCTGCAACCTTTGACACTGCAGACTGTTGACTGGCCTTCTGATGCCTTCTACTGCCACCAGAAATATCAGCAATGTGAACACTGCCACTGGGAGGACTCTGTTGGCTATTTCCATTCCCCTGCTCTACTTTCTCCGGAAGGATGACCATGTATGGGTCCACCAGATGGATCTGGTCCATCAGAGCTTGTATCTGATCCCGGTAGCAGTCCATGTTCTGAAGAAGGTCCTGCAGTAACGTGACCGGGCCAGCAAAACAACAGTTAAGTCCAAGAGTTGGTCCACACATGTGTATATACAGATACAGATATAGATATATCAGTAACACTTAAAGCACTGAAGAATTTCAGACACAAAAGTGTTTGCTTTTGTTGAAAATACAAGGTCATGTATAACTTTTCTACTTTCTATTCTGGTGGCCACGTTTCACATTTCAGTCCAAGTATCTTACCACTTTTATTCTTTTTCCAATTCTTGTTCCACTTGTCAAAGACTTTTCTAGAAATGCTATGTCTTGTTTCTATAACACTAGATGTATACTGCGATCGATCAACAATTTGCGTGTTTCCAGGTTCATGAACAAGTAGCAGGTGAATAAGCAGGCAGAAGGAGGGATTTAGCTAAGAGTCTAAGGGCTCCAGGTCAGGAGATCCCCGCTGTGTCAGAAGCTTGATGCGCTCATTACGAGCACTGATCTTGATCTGCAAGGCTAGAACTCTCTCTCGGCATGCCTGCATCAGTGATGGGGGAGTGAACAGGAGTGCAGCAAAAAGAGATGTGTCAGAATAATTCAAACTAAGAAAACCCAAAACTAATTCAGACAGGACTAAAGTGCTTTAAAAGCCACTCAACTGTACTGAAAACGAATATGTAAATAATACAAATTGTAATAAGGAAGAGAATAAGAATAAATATAATTTGCCACAAAATTATATTAAACCATTATCCCAAAGAAACAACTCCACATGAAAACAAAGCAAACCCAAGATACCACTATTATAAAAATTAGAATCAGTATGAACTATGAAAGAAAGAGATCCAAAAATAAAGTGGTGTAGTGCTGTGCATTTAGCAGATATGAAAAAACACAGAAATGAAATCCAGCTGCAAGGTTTGAAGGACTGGTGGAAACACCTTGATGAAATGATTACGTAGCCACCACCTGATATAATAATCAAAGAAGTCCTTCATCAAAATGTTTCCAGGTTTTCTCTATGTTTACATGTTTGTTTAACACAACTATTTCAAATATGTGGGGTTTATATGAAGCAGTTTCATTTGTTAACACTAAATGTGTCTGAAATAATCTTAGGCACCTGCAAACAAGGACATGTTATCACTACAAAAGATACTGCAATATGCTGATAACCACTTCACAGCTTCTACTTAGCTCACTGGATCTATCTAGTATGTCAGTAGTAACAGCTGAAGTGTGTTTACTACATTCAAGTGAAACACGCCCAATGTGCATTAATGTCACATTGGAACTTGAAAACATTGTTACAGACAATATTCTGAATTCATTATCTCAACTGGCCATACAGGAATATCAATGCAGTTCCATTAAGTAAATGCTTGGTCTTCAGAGACACTTTGTACTACAGAATGACAAGCTGGCAATGACTGTTAACATCTCAAAATTAACAAAAGGCAGACAGACACAAAAACAATGCTCCCTCATAAAATGTCAATTCAGTTTTCTTACCTCACAGTCATTAAACTTTAGCTGAATATGGTGGGCATTTCAATTTTAGTGCAAGGTTTATGAAAAATGTATTAATACATTAAAAAAAATTATGACTGAAAAGAATTTTGTTGTAAATAAACAGAGATTATGCAGCATGTCTTAAAAATGCAGTACATTTCCTTGTTTCCTAAATACAGGGGTGCAGAAACCTCCATGTCCAAACTTTGTGAGGTGATAGGAAGGACCAAAACAAAAATTTGTCAGGCAACTATATGTCGGTCATGCATCCGTGCAGTGCCACGGACCATCAAAGTGAGTCTGACCTAAGTTGGAAATTAGGCAAAACCACTAAAGTATAATGAAGAAAAGTTTTATTTTGTACCAAATTTGAGAAGATGTTCAAACGGACAGCTCCTGACCTCTAGATAGCAAAGAGTGACTCAAAATTGCCAGGTTGCTGCTGCTTTAACAATACAGGCAATAAAATCCTCTTCAGAATCAACATATCACTGCCACTTACAATGATTGCTGGTTTGGACTGGGCAGGTCTGTGGCATGGCTTCCCAGGTTACCGGACGTCACATCAATGGACTTGTTCCTACTGGACCACATTAAAGCCCTGATTTACAAGTTGCCAGTTGATTCTGAACAGGCTCTTATTGCCCATATCAATGAGGCAGCAGCAACTATCAGGTAGCAACCTGGCATTTTTTAGAGCACACACCAATCTCTGCTGCATCGTTTCGGCTGTGTATTGAAGTCAGTGACTGTACATTTGAACTAACTGGTACAAAATTTAACTTTTCTTCCAAGTACTTCAGTGGTTTTGCTTGACTTCCAACCTAAGTCAGACCCACTTTCATGGTCCATGGCACTGCAAGGACACATGTCCGATATATAGTTACCTGACAACAAATATCTGTTTTGGTCCTTCTTATCACCTCACAAAGTTTAGGCATGGAGTTTTTCTGTACCCTGTATTTAATATGAATTTCTAGAACCGTGTTCTTATATGTGTTCACATTTGGTGATGCAGGTATTTTTAAGGTTCATTTGTTGGCAGGCTCAGTAATAACTGCCTACGCAGGACACCCATATACAACTGCAAGAAGTTTGGAAGTTTGAAATGTTATCAAAAATCTTGACACCTATTTTGTACAACCAACTGCTGATGCAGCTTCTCCATCGTGTTCATGAAGTACTCTGAACTCAATTCCACATACTCTTCATTCCACAACCCTGTACATTTCACTTTTAAAATCAAGACCAGCCAATGGCTAAGCTTTAAAATACTGTACAATGGTACAAACAAACAAGAAAAATCCCAAGTGATGATTATGGCATCAGACTTGCCAGAGTATAATTACAACTATATAACTATTTCCTTCCAGCTGTCATTAAGTTTTAAACTTTGGATGTGTAAATGTCACATTGCAGCCGTCTTATGGAGGATATACCTAAGTAAGACCTCTTTCCATATAGTCCATGAAACAGAATATAACAGAATAATGCTGATATGGTACTCACATTTTGCTCTTCCACAGCTTTGTCACGATTTTGAGGCAAATATGTGGGGCTGAGGACAACACGAAGCTGCTGCTCGACTTGAATTATCTGCTGCCTTAGTTGCTGAATTTCCTAATAAATAAGCAAATAAAGAAGAACACAATAACCTACTCTGTATGTTCATTTATTGTGTAATTAATGACCCTCTCAATATACCTTAACTATAGAGCAGTAAAGTTACTGATGGCTTGGAAAGGTTATGTGTATCGTGGCATTTGCCAGCAGGTTCTGAGGGAAAACCACAAAACCTCAGTCAGGCTAGGTGGTTTCTATGCCAAAACCTGCACCAGGGACCATGATCTCCCAAATATTGAACAATGCCAACCAGTCCACTGCAGCATTCAGTACAGCAATTATAAAAATCAACAAGCAATTCCAGATGATAACCTTTACTTTACCTACCACAAGACCACATATGATACTGTATGCTGTTCAGGAACAGATCACTAAAAATGGCTCATACAAGATATCAGTTATGACGCACGTACCAAAGCATTTCAGCAATTTGGATATGCTGTAGAAAAGACAGAAGCGAGTACAGCTTTTGCATTTACACATAGACATCCACTTCACTCAACTGCACGCATTAAGTGCATGTGCACACATGCATATACACATGCATACACACAATGTAATAAGACTCACTGTAACAAAGATATTCACTGGCTGCACAGAACTACAATTATCCTACCTGCTGGTACTGATCCAGCTGAGCTAGACATGCTTCTAAACTTGCTGTCTGCTCCTTTACAACTCCTGTCAGTTGGTCCAGCTCTCTAATAATCTCTTCTGCAGCCTCAGTTATTTTTGAATCACCAATAACACCGGTGCGGAAATGCAGCTGTCAAAATAAAGATCATGCATTTAATAACATAGCTTTTGCTTGCTCATGTGGAATGTGAAAGGTATTTCCATTTGCATCTGTTGCAGTCTTGCATTCATTCACGATGGAGGAACTACTTACTGTGTGGCATTCTAATTAACTCACAAAACTGTTTACATTAAGTATAAAACTTCTCAATGAAACATTATATATTTGTGTTATTATATCACTGGGTTCACTACACTTTATGCTCTTATCACCACCACCACCACATCTCTTGCAGTCCTAAGGACACAGATGAAACAACACTGAATTGCACCCATTAGCTGCATGAATAAGATGACAATTTACCATGCAGACATACCAACAAAACAACAAAATACACATACATTTGCTCTAAAATACCGACAACACTGGTTTAGAAATAAATATTTATAAAGGTGTGCACACACGTTTTCATACCAATGGTCAAAATCTGAGATTTCAAAATAATCGCACATAAATCCTTCACAGTGTGCCAAGTTTTAAATGTGAGGATTGCAATGTATATTAATATTTCGTAACAAAATTAAGACAAAAAGAATTTCAACATGCAAATATCACTGGAAGACTCTGGGAGGGTACGTTACATCAAATTATGTCACATCACAACCAGCAAATGGGTACATCACCACCTACTTTCTAGCAGACATGGTGCAATATCCACAATGACTTTGATCTCCAGTAACACAAATGTGGGAACCTCAAATCTTGTAATTATTATCAAGCATACTTCTTTTATTTTCCTTTTTTTCCTTCCCTCCACATCTGTCACCATTCTCCTTCTCTTCTCTACATTATGAATTCTACTATTTTACCCACTGCACCATACCGGCGGAGAAAGTGGTCTGTCTTCAAGAAATAAGAATGCAGGTTTAAGTATTACAATGAATACTTGTGTTCCAACAGGAAAACCACACTGCCTTCAGCCTGAATGTGTGTTATACTGACACAATTCAGAACTACTAACTGCCAAGTTTCAGATTACATTTCCATCCCACCCTTTGTCTTTCTGTGTTCCTCATTTGTAAGCCCATGGATTACAAATAAAACAAAAAGAAGTGAAAGCTCCTGTGAATCTGATAACATACAGGGATGCTCTATGAAACAGTTGCAATTTACCTGCAGTTTTTCTACAGAGATGGCCAGCTTTGCCTTCTGCATTGAAATTTCTGTCACCATCTTTTCACGGAGACCAAGCTGATCACGAAGTGGCCGCTTCTTGTTTTGCGGTGACTCCAGTGCTTGGTGAAACTTGTCCATACAAGACCGTACATCTTTCATCTTCTTTTCACACTGCTCCCACTCTTCACTGGTTTCTTGGAGTAATGCATTCTTTAAAAGCAAATTGTATAAATATAAAATAAAGAACTCACTCATACATTACCTTCATATGTGATAAAACAGCCACCAGCAAAACTCAAAGAGCCCACTTTCCTGATGAAAAGTGTGTCAGTCCTACAAATTTTATTTCTTAAAGTCACATGTACATCCAATTAAAAAAATGCAATTCTGATCCCGGATTACAGTCTACCTGTCTACACGGTCACAGGATAAAATCCTATGTGAGTCACAATTCTTTTGCTCTTTCCAGTCACAAACACCATAGATTACTGATGTTCTATTTGTTTCTATCACAATGTTACTACTACTTTCATTTGACAAAACTTTGTATAGAGGTACATATCCTGTCTATGCAAGTTTTCCAGCTTTCAGAGTGGTACAGTTGAGATCTTCATCCTTCTTCCATACTGCATTCTGTCACTAGGTGTTTGATGCCCAACAATGCAGCCCAAGTAGTAACCTCAAAACGTTAGGCAACGAACACTTGACAACATAGTGCAATATGACGAACAAGAGGCCTCAAATGCTGCCTACATGAAACTTTCACATACAACCTCAAAGTTTTGCATCAGAATGTTTGTAACTGGTGACTCATGCCCAACAGTCACATAAAATTTGTACATTTTGAACTTGGATGCATAAAACAACACTCACACATAATATGAAAATATGAAACTTCTATGAAGCAAATCTACCTCTACTATTGTAAACAAATGAGGATGCACTAACTATAAGACAAGCAAGACATTTCACTTTCCATGAAGCCTTTCTGGCGGCATCTGTATCCTGCATGTGCCTACATTATGCCATGCTGCCAACAAGCCACACAAGCAACTGCAGGAGTATCTATCCTTGCGTATTGTCTTTTACCTGACCAAACAGTCACAACGCTGCTGATGACGACGCTGAGTTAACACAGGAGGTGGGTACATGGCATAAGGTTTGGCTATACAATTGATGTCAAAACTATGAAGATGGAAGCGAAAAAACCTGAACTTCATAGGTCTTCGAATAAATAACCTGTCATGATACACCATTATGTAATATGGGTAAGCATAACAGAGTTCTGCAAACTGAACGGAAGATTAGGAGTAGAAGGCAAAGGAAGGATACAGGGAAATATTCCTTCGTCAATAGGACCGACCACCCAACACTGTAACCAGTTACCTGCAGAGGTGTTAGGAACTCTCCTCTGTAAACCAAATATTTTTAAAAAGAGGGTAAGGAAATTGATAACCGAAGTTAAAGGAAGGTGTGGAGTGTTGGAAATCATCTACAAGTGTAGAGAAGTGAAGAAAAGTGAAGTGAAAACAAGCATAGTGAAATTAATTCAAGTGTAGTGAAATGAAATAAAGTGAAGTGAAGTGAAGTGCAGTGCAGTGCAGTGTGGGTAATGCGAGGAAATCGAGGCTTTAAGGGAAAAGTTGATATAAGTAGTAAAGTGGTTAGAAGTGAAGGGCTGGGGTGATAGCTCGAATGCTATACATGTGGCAAAAATACCAGAAACTACACACAGTACTACCTTGGTGTTGTTTACCTTTTGTACATGTTTTATTTTAAGTTGTATTGTGTGAATTGTTGTTTAGTTGTCTTGTGTGAATTGTTGTAGTTGTCTTGTGTATATTGTTGTCATCTAATGTGTTCATGTGTACTTGTTGTAATACGTGTGTACTGCTGTTTTTACTTTAGATGCCAGACAGCTGGCTAGAAGTCAGTATTTGGAAGGTCCTGTGACAGGCCACCTCAACACAGATTTTTCTTGGCTTCCCTGTGTCTATAAGCAAATGCTGGGATGGTTCCCAAAATTCCAAGTTGTCACTACATGCTTCTCAAGTAGCCATCATGACTTAAATTTATTAGTAACGAGCTTCATATTTTATATACATGTAAAATAACCACTGCCACCAAGTGACAACCCAATTGCAGTTAATAAATATTATTATTACAAAAAAAAAAACTGTTCACAAGGCGAGGACAAATGTGATGTTAAACACGTATGGAGCAAGTCAAAGGTCAAAGTCACATGATATGCTAAGATGGAACATGAAAGGGATGATGGGGAATAATATTGAGGGAATCATGTGTGCAGACAATCGGGAAGTATGGAGGGCCGCAACTGCAAGCCAAGGGGTTCTCATTCTGAGTTGGGCACTATACATTACCAGATGGGTGATGGGACACTATTGCCACATTAGCCACATAACTATGAAGTAGAAGAAGTGCAGGTTCCTGTGATGCCACATATAAATTTTCAACACTTCTGGTATGGAATGCACCAGTAGCAAAATGAACTCCAGTATTTTAAACAATTTAGACCACAGGCATCTGCACCGCTTTTAAGAATTTTCAACATACATACATCATTTTTCACCATTTGCCAAGATATGACAATGACACAACCACCAAACATGGCACACTGTCATCATGAAAAAAACAGAGAGAGAGAAAGAGAGAGAGAGAGAGAGGAGGAGGGGAAGACATAAGTGAGAGAGGTAAGAGGAGGTGACAGAGGAGAAGGAAAGAAGTGTAAGTAGATACTGTATATATATGCAACAGCAGACAGTGGGCTTTGTGAGTTCCACTCAATACTACCACTATTCTCTTACAATGCCAGTGCTCAGCTTTTTCCAAGTCTTGCATCACCAAACTGTCATCATTTGATACATGCAATGTGGCTACAATATTCCTAAAATGACTTGATCCTGCTGTCTAAAGTACCACATTACACTTGATAACATCAAGCTCATGTCTACCCTTGTTCCACCTTGCAAAGGCTGAAATTTAAAGACTATAGCTTCAGTTGTGTCAAAGCAGTGGCAGAAATACATGTGTGTTCATATTTTTTGCCCCTAAAAAAAGAGTAATCAAAATTCTGAAGAATAACACTAAATCTGTGTGAAATCTGGACGGAGTACCAGTGAAACATGTCCAGTGTTCTTTGAAGCATATGGCACAGAAGCAGTTAAGGAATGAAGCATTTTTTAGGGTGACATTAACTTTTTAAAGAGAGTCACAAGGATGTAGAACATGACAGTCGTAGTTGCCCCCAAATGCAAACATCCAACAAAATACTGAAAATGTGCAGGATCTTGTTTTCTCTGACAAGGTCAGTCACCCAAGTTTTCATGCTGAAGTACTTATTATGTGAAGTACATAGATAAGGGCCTGAATTTTGGCAGCCTAACAACTGTTCTTTCTTGCAAGATGACAATGCCCCAGGCCATTGAATGTTGTTGAGCAGTTTATGTGAAAGAAAAAAATCTCATGCTGGAATTTATTTGGTTCCTAATGACTTTCACTCTACCAAAAATGAAGTCCAACGTGAAGGGAAAAAGATCTGAGGACATCCAAGATTTTCATGAAACATGACGACAGTGATGAGAATTATCTTGCAAGACAGTTTCCAATGTAGTTTCCAACAGTGGCATCATCACTCAGCTAACTACAGCTGTTCTTGGTCACTATTTGGAAGCTTAGGTATACAATATTTGCAATAAAATCATTCCAAAAATGTGCACAGCCACACATCGTACACCACCACCACACCTCTGAATTGTTTTTCACACACATACTGCTACAGACAGCAGGCTTCCACTGCAGTATAAATTATACTGAATTGTTATTCACACACACGCTGCTATAGACAGTAGGCTTCCAGTGCAGTATAAATTACAATGAATTGTTATTCACACATACATACTAATATAGACAATAGGCTTCCAGTGCAGTGTAAATTACACTGATAAAACTGAAGTCTTACTGTGACAAAGCTCCACTTGTTGAAATACTCAAATCAGTCACCCCAAATACTACATTAAATGGTCTGAACATCCAAATTTACTCACTCTTTCAAGAAGCTGATTTTCAACTTCAACCTTAGCTTCTTCAACCTCCTGCAACTTTCCTGGCAGTTCTCCCACGTTTGTTACCTGGCCAATAGCCTCCAATTCCTTACTCATTTCACTAATATTTTTGGATACCTGCTTACAGCTCTTCACTGCAATCTGAAAATAAAAAAAAAATCAAAGAATTAAAGTTAAACAAATAAGAAGCAGAACAATATGAATACAACCCCCACCACATCTCACTTTATGATACCAAAAAAATTATTTCTCCATCTTTATGCAACATAATTAGAACCATTTTGAAAACAAAAATTTACAAGGACCAGCAGCCAACCAAACTGAACTGTTGGTGTCTATTATGTTGGCCCTTTCTTGTCCTTCTGTCTTCACTTCTCTTTCTTCAATGCCAAGGGGCAGAGCCCTTCTTTAAAAACCAATGATCACTCAGCAAATCAAGTAGTTCCCCACCTTATAATGAATAAAAAAAGTTCGTTGCCATGTTCACAGCCATATGCTATGCACGTTCTTTAAGATCCATTTGAACACTACCTCCCCATGTACTCTCCAGTTTCCCAACTAAATTTTGTTAACTACTGGTAATCACCCATCATACACTCCTTGATTTGACACTTTGGTACCATATGCTAACAAATACAAATTATTAAACTTCGTATGCTACTTCCCCCATCCTCCTATTACTTCCTCAGACTGGTTATTCAAATGTATTCCGCAGTACTGAGTTCTTGAACACTTTCAATTTATACAAGATTTTACACCACAGTTGACTTAACCTTAACAAAATGTGTATCTCAAAATCACTTTACAGAGCAAAGGGAAGTACAAACTACCTTATGAAAAACCAGTCTGTTGAGTTTTGCTTATTGGTGATGGCTTTTGACACATGCCTTATCTATTCTGCCACACACAATAGTTCAGCACATATTCAAAATGTTTTCTGCAGACCAGTATTTTCATTTGCAAAACTTATGCAATGACTGCATCATTAAAAAAAAAAATGCTGACCAAAGCTGTGTAAAAAAAATCCTGCCTCAACTCTGTTGCACGTAGTAACATAAAAATTTTAAATGCCAGGTACAGTGTTTGGCTGCGTAATTGCAATGGGATGTAAAAATAATCAGCCTGCAGGGCAACTATCTTTCAAAACAGTGCCCATTGTATATTCCATACAACAGGTTCCTCTGGACTGGTCAGAAAAAAGCCACTGTTGCAGGTGGTTTCAAGAACTGGCAGTTAATAAATTTCTTGGCAACTGTGTTTTCTTTGGATGTAAATGGGAATACAAACACTCAATGATGTTCCAAAAATTTCCATGTAGCCCATTATTTTCCTTTGCATAACCCTGCAGTTAAGAGTTCAGCATACAGTGAGTGCACACAATATCATTCATTTGGGCAGGTTTTTTTTTCACAAACACAAACTCCTAACGCAATGTTCTGCTAATTTTAACATCACTCTCGTGACCAATATGGCTTCTTACACCTCCATATTTAAATTCTGGCTATTAATGTTTGTAGGGGACAGTGAAAAATAAGTTTCAATATGCAGTGCCAAAACTGGAAGACTATTTGAAGAGAAACTGCCGGTGTTTCAAGCCAAGAGCTCTGCTGTGTGTTGAGATACGTTTCCAGAAAGTGCCAGGACTGCTCAGAAGCTGGAAGTCTGCACATCAGACTCTTCTATGGTAAAAGGAAAGTTCAACCACAGGGACAATCTGGGCTAAGGACTCCCGTGGAAAACGGGCTTCACACGTGATAAAGTTCCTGGACAGCTGCTATGCTAAGATCATGGATTAAAGATTTGCTCTGTACATCAAATTTCTAAACATTATAGTTTCTTCTGTAGAGCCCAGATAGCATACAACCTACAACAGGCATATCACATGTTTTGTGTTACATTTCTAGAGCATCACGAATGACCTCTTGCAGTTCCTCCTTTGTGAAATTAAGTATAGTTGCTGCCTTCATTCCCAAATACCTGAAATCTGCCACATTTTCAAAGTGTTCATTAGAAATCCGTACATTTTGAATTATCCTAATTCTGGTAACAAGTAACTACCACATAACCAAAGAACTACATACAAGAGTCAGTGTTCTTAAAAATGAAATTGGGAAAAATGGACAAAAGAACTCTTTATATTCCATAGCATACCACAAAATGTCCTATTTACCCCAAATTATCCCTTGTGTCCCACAACAATACTCACAGTGTAATCATGCAGCTTTTGACGTGTCTGTGTAAGGCTGCTTAGCTGTAGAGGCTCTAACAAGAAGGTCTGCTTCTCATCAACCCACGATTTAACCATTGTATATAATGTCATGAACCGCTGCCAGGAATCAACTGCTTCTCCAACCTAGAACAGCAAGGTGTATTATACAGAAGTATAGTAAGATATACATCGTAACCAATTACAGGTTGATCAGGTAAAGGTCACCATAAGACATGCCTATTCAGGCAAAGAGGGGAGGCAGAGGCACAGCTTCCAAGCCACTCGCAACCTCCACAACAGAAGAACCAATCCCCATTGCCAAGGAGGCTGGGTGGGACTCAGGGCCAGTCTGGATGGGCATAGGAAATCTCACCCCCAATGGAATTTTATCACCAGACCTTTCAGCCCATACAAGGTTGCCATACCAACTACACCATCCTGGCACACTGGGAGGTTCATTATTTCATCTACATTTATACCACATTAAAATAACATTTCAAATAACAGTAATAGATGTTAAGGCAGTAATGTGTGTTAAGATATCTCACAACTTTATTTGGCCTTCAAGAAATACAAAGGGGTTTTTATTTTTCTTTTATTAAATCTTCCCATTTCCTCTAGTGCGTAACAGGATAAAACCGACTGAAAGGCATCACTTACCATGAGCAAACTGTGGGTAACAATGACTCATGCACGCACATGAGAACGCACACACACTCATATACACACATATACACACACAAATTTTGAGGTTCTCAGAACAGTGCTGACAAAGATTCAAGTATTCTGGGATACAATGCAATGTAAATCAGGAATAAGTTACCAGTCTATCCAAGGAATGGTAAACAATTCCCAACCTACGGCATCATATTCTAAATGACTGGGAGTCTTCAGGAGATGAACAGATAAGTGTTCGATCACAGAAAGGACACAAACACATCAACGAAATATGCCGAAACATTCACAGCATAATTTTGGGTACTATCCCTACATTTGAATGCAGTGTGAGGAAAACACAAATGTCTCTAAATTCAGAAACTGTATGTCAAAGAATGTATTTTACCTTTCAGTTTTGATCAATACATTTGTGCTGTTGTTCATACCTGCAGCTTCTTCTCCTCTAGCCAGGACCTGACTTGTGCAAGATGTTCTGTTAAACTGCGGACTGTGCTCTGGATTAGATCTCGTTCTTCTTCTTTATTAGTCTGACTCATGATTAGGTGGCCACTCTTTGTAAGACAATCCAGTTTGTCACTAACATCACAAATTTCACTTTGTATTTGCTAGAAGACAAGACATGAAAAAGTTACGTTTTGTAATAAAATAAATCATGTCTGTACCAATTCTAATTTCAACTTGTAATCGAGCAATAAAAAACTTGTTCTCACCGAAAGATTTTCTTTCAGCTGAAGTGGTTCAACAGACCGATCCTGTACTTTGAACTCTGCATTTTGAATCCAGCTCTGAACCTCATCAACAGCATGCTTGTAATCAGTCCGAACTGTCCGGGCTCGTTTAAATTCTCTGTCTTTTTCCTCCATGACTCCTGACACAGTCTCTGATAGAAGCTCCAATGAAGATAACTGAATACAGACCATTACTTCTGTCACTGTTAGCTTTAGAAACTATCACAAATAAATAACAAACTGAGGGTATCAACAAAGATCTCAGCATGTGCAAACCTTCATCACACAACAGTGTTTGGAGACAACTATTCTTAAGTACAACTGTAAACAAAACTTACTTGTTGGCTGATATCTACAGGAACCAACTGCTGTGTTGTGGTGTATCTGTCCTTAGTTTTGAGAATCAGTAGTTTTCCTTCAGAGACACAATCATCCACCTGAGATTTCACACCCTACAAAAATTAAAACACTATGGTGAACTGTCCTGATCTTAAAGCCAACAATCCATCTAGGAAACTATGCCAACCTACCATTATAACATCATCTGAAATATGAAACCTTGAAAATGCCTAAAGTAACCAGCTGTTCATTTCACTTTTGTGCGACTACAGTGCACACAACCTCATTAAAGTGTCTGCACAAGTGTTACATTCAAACAGGACCAAAACAGCTTTTGACTCTGGCATGTTATGTGAAAAAACAGTAATGTAACCTGCAGTCTGTCTAAATTATATAAGTTAAAGTTACATATTCTGTTACATGTAAATATGAAGACATACATTCCGGCATTTCAGCCTGATAATGTGTGCAAAGGTGCACATCCACTCACATTCAGCTGTGTTCTTAAATGATTTCTAGTGCTGTAAATCTAAGCCAACATAAGACCAGAAACAGCGATTTTTATTTTTTTATATACTTATTATATGATAAAAATTAAAACCACTGATAATCTTGATGTTAACCACTATTTATTTTTAATATTTTTGTAAGATGAGCTGGATTTTAAGACGTGCTCTTATTGTGTTCCAATTTCGCTTCAAGAAAGGTGGACTGATGAAGATAAAACAAATCTGTCCACAACCTCCATGCAGGTCCCAGCATAAAATTTCACTACAGACTGATGAGTAGTTTTGTGTTTCATTCGTTTAATCAGAAAGTTTGTGAGCTGTGACATGACAAGGTACTTTACTGGACTGTGCACAGGGAGACTAACAAAAATCTGACAACTCCCTGCTGAAATTCAAACCATGCATCTGCCAAGTACATCACCCAAGCAAATTTACTCAGTCACTTCTGGTATCAAAACATGTTAGTGGTGGCAGATGAATTCCCCAACACTCAGTCAGTAAATATCTCTCTCTCTCTCTCTCTCTCTCTCTCTCTCTCTCTCTCTCTCTCTCTCTCTCTTTCTTTTCCTTTCTTTTTCTTTTTCCCTCTTTCTCTTTTCCTCCTACACATCCATCCCCTCCTTT
>Ga0123352_10002095_pt1 | contig 27495 bp, 23 predicted proteins | sample TergutLab28metaG_FD_89700 | JGI IMG/M metagenome (GOLD analysis project Ga0123352, IMG submission 89700) | Labiotermes labralis P1 segment gut microbial communities from Petit-Saut dam, French Guiana - Lab288 P1 | ecosystem: Host-associated > Arthropoda: Insects > Digestive system > Gut ... | reverse complement strand
TAAATACGGAATACCATGCTGCAAGAGTAATTCGGCAAATTGTAAAACAGGCCCAATAGGAATAAACTCCTGGTGGAATGCATCAACAGACAATAGGACATTGTTTACTCCCGCATCCCAAAGGGCTTTTGCTACACTGTCAACTTTTTTTGCATCTTTCGAAAAAAATCCATTCGTTATAATTTGTCGCTGAGGTATGCCGCAATCCCGAGCAGCTTCGTGGATTTTGCATACAGTATCCGCAAATAACAACGGCTCGCCGCCAAATGTCATTATCGAATCAATAGAAAACCGCCCGGCAAGCTGCTTCAATGCGGTAACAGCTTTGTCAGGGTCTATTCCTTTTCCGGTTGTGGTAAGCTCGCCTTTAGAGCAGTGTTTGCATTTTCCGCTGCAAGCATCGGTTATTGTAAATTCTAACCGGTTTGGATTTATGTATTGCTTGCTTGAAGCCATTTAGAATCATTCCTTTCAATTGTGTTAAAATTCAGTTGGTAACAAATCGTTACCAACTGAATTTTAACAATTCCATTCAATTTTTGCCGGATTAGGCTCGTCCGCAATTGCGATTTTTGCAAAGGACTCCTGCATTTTTAGGCATTCTTCTATTGCGGTTTGTTCCAGCACTTCCCAAGGGGCATCAAGCCCTTTTTGGCTATATGCAATGGTTAGCCCGCCATAAAACGCAATTGCAATCGCACTAGCCGAATTGTGAATCGTGCTTGATGCCGCATCAATTGTACGTGCTGCGCCTTGAGCAATATGATTGCCTTCTGCCTCCCGGGCTGCGGCGCGGCATTCTTTAATTTGTTTTTTTGCGTCTGCTAATTTTAGTTTACCATTTAAAAATTCTTCCATGGCCAAAAGGGTTTCTGCCGGGCGGGTATCCTGTGGAAATTCCTGTAACCATAGCGGCAGAATGTTGAATTTGGCATAACTGACACACCATTTTGCAATGGTTTCCTTGCTTTGGGTTTCTATTAGCCGCATAAAGGATTGAATGTAGTCTGCGCTTACATCGTTTAGCATCTTTCGTAGTTTTGGCATAGTGAAAACCTCCTTGGTATCGCAATTTAGTTAATTGTTCATACACAATTTTTTTTTAACATATCATCATAGGCCGGTGCTTGCCCACGAGCTATTCGTTTTTCGTACCCTTACGGTGATAGGATCGTAATTTTCGATAAACCTTACCATGCACCGTATTAAACGGATACGGATCCTTTACGCCTGCAGGGGTATCCATCAATATCTCTATTCCTTCGTTTACATGGGAAACAGGGTATATATGAAACTCACCATTTTTTACAGCCTCAACAACTTCATCTTTCAATACCAAGTCTCTTACGTTACGTGTAGGAATTATCACACCTTGCTTTCCTGTGAGGCCGCGCTTTTTGCATAAGTCAAAAAATCCCTCTATCTTGAAGGTTGCACCGCCTATAGGCTGAATTTCACCATGTTGGTTAATACTCCCTGTAACGGCAATATCTTGGCGTATAGGTAGTCCAGATAATGATGAAAGTATTGCGTACAACTCCGTAGAAGACGCACTATCTCCATCAATACCACTGTAATTTTGCTCAAAACAGATTCTGCAAGACAATGATATAGGAAAACTTTGGGCATACATTTGCCCCAAATACCCTGATAAAACCTGAACGCCCTTATCATGAACCGAGCCGGACATATCTGCTTCTTTTTCGATATTAACAATACCCGCACTACCCATGTAAGTTGTAGCGGTAATGCGAGAAGGTTTTGCAAAGGCATGGTCCCCTGTGTCAAGCACCGCAAGGCCATTAATTTGCCCAACTACGGCACCATCTGTAGAAATCATGATCGTATCTTCTTCAATCATTTCTGACAATTTTTCTTCATACATATTTAAGCGATATTCCCGCTTTAAAATTGCTTTTTGCACATGGGCTGCTTTTACTTTTTTTGCATTATCAAGTTTTGCCCAGGTCGCCGCCTCGTTAATAATTTCCGTCAATCGGCTAAACTTAGTAGACAAGCGGTCTTGCCGCTCTGCAAGGCGTGTGGCATGTTCGATTAACTTAAAAATAGCAGTTTTATCAAGGGGTAGGGGAGAATGTTCTTCTACAAACCTGGATATTTCAGCAATATTTGTATCGTTTAATTTCATTTCATAGTCAAAATCTGCGCGAATTTTAAATAGTTTTTCAAAATAATCGTCATAAGTGTAAAGAATATCGTAGTAAAAACTGCCGCCTACTAAAATTATTTTTATATCTAAGGGTATGGCTTCGGGTTTTATACAGTTTACAGCAACCCCAGTGTTGTATTCCCTTAGCGGCTCCGTAACAATTTGCTCCGTTACAAGTGCGCGGCGTAAAATTTCCCAAGCCAGAGGATTACTTAAAACATCCTGAGCCTGCAGAATTAAATACCCGCCGTTTGCTTTATGCAAAAGACCAGGTTTAATTTTCATAAAATCTGTAGAGAAGTTACCAAATTCGTTATCAAATTCAATTTCACCAATTAAATTTGTATAGCTTGGATTATAGTCTACAACAACCGGTGCGCCGGTTAACGCACTATTATCAACCATTAGATTAACCTTGTATCCGGATAGGCCGTCATCATTCGCTTTTTTAGATTGCCATGGCATCAGTGCATGTATTGCATCCTCTTCGTCCGAGTCTCCTAATATAAAATCTGACAAATTTTCTAAAATATCTTCCCGCATTGCTTTCAAGTGCTTTAAAAGTTCCGGTTCAGATGAAAATGATTGTATGATATCGCTCATATGATGCCCAACGGTTAATAAACCGAGGGCATAGTCTAAATCATCCACATCTTTTTTTGTTACTTTCTCATATTCTTTAATTTCCCTAAGCGCATCAGATGCACGCTGCTGAATAGATTCGGATTTTTTACTAATGATATCACGCTGTTCTTGGGTCAAAGAGTCAAATTGCTCTTCGTTAATCACTTCGCCATCAACAATTGGCAGAAAAAATATTCCGGTATTCGAATTTTTAACTTCAAAATCGTGCTTACGCGCTTCTTCCGTCATGGTTTTTATGATAGCTTCTTGCTTGCCTTTTAAAATACGTACAATATCATTTTTTCTTTGCTCATACTCTCTGTCCGCAAAAATTTTAGGAATTTCTTCAGACAAACGCTCGATTAATTCTTTCATTTCTGCTTTTAAACGCTTACCCATTCCCGGTGGAAGCCGCAAAAGCCTTGGACGCTTTGGGTTTTCAAAGTTGTAAACCAAGCATATATCCTGTGGAATAGTCTCAGATGCAGCCATTTTTTCTGCATATTTTTGCGCAAAAGTAGTACGGCCAGTGCCAGTGCCGCCACAAACATAAATGTTATAGCCTTTTTCTTTCATTAACAAGCCAAAGGTCAGGCTTTCCGTTGCGCGGTCTTGGCCAATGAGTTCATTGCTTTTATTTTTACTTGGGTTTGATTGTATTTTACAAAAATATTTTAGCTCTTTCCATGTAAGTTCTCTGGGTTTTTGATTCATGCATGCTCCTTATGTTCGCACCCTTGCGGGGGTTTTGATAAATTATAAATATTTAAATTGCTCCACATGATTGCAGCGTCCTCTGTAGGAAATTCATAGTAGTTTTTTCTGTAGCCTTCTACTTTAAAACCATATTTTTCGTAAAGGGATATTGCGGCATGGTTGCTGACTCTTACTTCAAGTGTTAGGGCTGTTACACTACACCTCTTAGCTTTTGTAACAAGTGTTTCAAAAAGTAAGGACCCAACACCAAGCCTACGATATGCTTTAACTACAGCAATATTGTTTATATGCCCCTCTTCAAAAATACAGCGCATAGAAACATAACCCACTACCATGCTGTTTTCTATTGCAACAAGACAAATATTGTCTTCACGGTTAATTTCATTTTCAATGGAGTGTAGTGACCAGGGATCTGAAAAAGATTCTTGCTCCACAGCATGAATGCCTTTGGCATGGGCAGTAGTTGCCTGTATTATAGTAATCATAGGGTTTTAGATCCTGGCGTTAAGTTGCGTACCGCTTGTGGTGCGCGAACATACAAAATATCTACAACATCACTTGGTGTGTATCCAGACTCAATTTGCTCCGCCGCCCAAATTCCGGCGGATGAAGCACGCTGGCGGTTATTATGCGCCGGTACAAAAATTGCATGGGGTAGGGCGGTTTGTAATGTTTCCTTGTTCGCACACACACCATCTCCAAGTAGAAAAATTTGTGATGATGAATCGATTTTTTCTATCATCTCAGTTACAGGTAATGCCATGTAATCTGTTGTACGCATTGGTTTACCACTTTCGTCAAACTTGTAAATTGCGGTGTACGCTTGCTCTCGCCTTGCATCCATCATAGGAATAATAAGCCCGGTATTTCCCCTCGAATCTGCCATCATTAGCATATTGTATGCTAATGAATCCAGTGTAGGAACCGGTATGGTTGGTCTATTTAAGCCGGCAGCAAGTCCAAGCGCTGTAGCCGCACCAATTCTAAGCCCGGTAAATGACCCTGGGCCAGATGTATAAGCGATATAATCTATCTCAGTTCTGTTAATGCCTGTTAGCTTAAAAAGCTGGTCAATACCGGGCATTAAAATTTCGGAATGTGTCCATGATTTTTCACCTGTTCGGGCATTAAGCAGAATTTCGCCAACAATTATGTAATTGTTTAAAATGGCAGCACCTGCTTGCTGGCCGGATGTGTCAATTGATAGTATCTTCATCGCTTATAGTAATCTCCCTATAATCAATATCATTTTGCATATCTTGTGTGATTTTTATCCAAATTGCATGTGGTGGAATTGCATCTTGGGCAAGTTCTGCCCATTCTACCAAGGCTACGCCATTGCCATAAAAATAATCCTCGTAACCGATGCTTTCCATATCGGTTTCGCCGCCTTCAAGCCGATACAAATCGAAGTGATAGATAGGAAGACGACCACCTATATATTCATTCATAAGTGTAAATGTAGGACTGGTGACCCGATGCGCATACCCGAGTCCTTTTGCAAAGCCTTGAGCCAAAACGGTTTTACCCGCACCTAAATCACCCCTAAGGCAAAAAATATCTCCTTTTTTTGCCTCCTGCCCAAGTATAAAGCCCAGGTTTTCAGTATCTGAAGCAGAATAACTTTCACAAATCATACAGGCTCTCCTTTCATTTAAATGGGGCTCTGCCCCAAACCCCGCCGCTCCACCGGAATAAATCCCGGTTACGCTTCCTTCGCGTTCGCTGCGGGTGCGCGCTGTGCACGCAAATAGTTTTATATTTCCGGAAAAAATTCCTTATGCCATAGCAGGAACATATATATTGTCCATATTTTGCGGCTATTATCGTGCTTGCCGGTGTAATGTTCGTCAATTAATCTAGTTAATTCCTCTGTATGAAAATACTTTTCCGCAGTTGCACTTGCAAAATGTGATTTTACAATGTTGTGATATTTTTCCTCTCTAAGCCAAATGCGAATGGGTACAGGAAAACCCAATTTGCGCCTGTTTGCCGTTTCTTTAGGCAAATGTTTTGCCGCCGCCAATCTAAAGGCAATTTTAGTCCCTTTTTTACTCACCCTATGCTTTACCGGCAGGCGAGACGCAACTCTAAATACCTCTCTATCAAGCAACGGTGTGCGTACTTCCAACCCATGGGCCATGCTCATTTTGTCTGCCTGTAGTAAAATATCTCCTACAAGCCACAGGTTAATATCCAAAAATTGCATTTTTGTTATATCGTCTTCATGCTTTACTTGGTTGTAATAAGGCCGCGTAATATCTGTTGGGCTTTGGATTGTTGTGGTTTTTAAAAATTTATCCCGCTCTTCTGCTGAAAAAATGAATGCATTGCCAAAAAAACGTTCTTCTACAGGTTTAGCACCGCGCATTAAAAAACTCCGCCCTCGGGTACCCTGTGGCAATTTTTTGGCAAGGCTTGCAATCCACTCTCGTAAACTTATTGGCAAAAGTGAGTAAAATCGCAAACTAATGGGTTCTTTATATATGTTGTAACCGCCAAAAAATTCGTCTGCGCCTTCACCGGAAAGGGCAACTCTTACATGTTTAGCAGCCTCCCGGCTTGCAAAGTAAAAGGCTACAGCAGCTGGGTCCGCAAGGGGTTCGTCCATGTGGTATTGAATTTGGGGTAGGCTTTCCCAGTATTCTTCTGTAGAAATTATTTTGGAAATATTTTCGAGGCCAAGTGCATTAGATAAACTTTGGGCATGTCCAATTTCATTATATTTTTCGTAATCAAAACCTACGGTAAAAGTTTTATTGTTATTACCGCCACCAAAAGTTGCTGCCATATAACCGGAATCTACACCTCCGGATAAAAATGAGCCAATTTCTACACTACAGCTCTCTACATGTTTTTTGACAGATTCGCAAACCGCATTGTTAATACTCTCTACCGCATCGTTTAATGACATTTCTGCAGGGGTAAATAAATGGCTGTTATAGCGTGATATTTTTACATTGCTATCTTGCCAAATTAAATAATGGCCAGGGGGCAATTTGTACACGCCTTTAAAAAACGTTTCTTCTAAAACTGAATATTGAAATGTCAAATATTGTCCCAAGGCTTCGGTATTTACAGTAGGTACAAAATCCGGATGTTGAAAAAAGGATTTAATTTCAGACCCAAAAATTAACTGGTCATTTGCCCGCGTATAATAAAAAGGTTTTATGCCAAACTGATCCCGGGCACAAAAAAGCTTGTCCTCTACAGCATCATAAATAGCAAATGCAAACATTCCGCGTAAATGGGAAAGCATTCCTATGCCATATTCTTCATATAAATGCAAAAGCGTTTCTGTGTCAGATAAAGTTTTAAATGTATGTTCTTTTTCCTCAAGTAATGTACGTAATTCGTTAAAATTATAAATTTCACCATTAAACACAAGTGCCAATGTGTTGGTTTTGTTGTGCATGGGTTGTGTTCCGTTTTCTAAAGCAACAGTACCCAGCCGGCTAAAACCCAGGGTAATTTTGTCATTTAAATATGTTCCTACAGAGTCTGGACCGCGATGAGTTATAGTGTCTATCATACTTTCTATAATAGATTTTGCGTGGGTTGGATTAGATCCGGTAAATCCACAAAATCCGCACATAAATATATTCACCTCATTAAATTCTTAAGTATTTGTACTTTACCATAATGTAGCCCAATAGACAAATTCTAAGACTAAGTCATATTGCCTATTCCCTTTTTTTGTGGTTGTGGTAAAATAACTTTGTGTGTGGATGATAATAATAAAGAGCACGACATCTTAAATTATTGCCCAAATAAACAATGTCAAAACACTCATCCATGTGTTCACAAAAATTACGGAGGTTCTTTAATGCCAGCATCACAAAACACTATTACAAAAGGCATGATTTTGAACTTAAGTTCAAATCAGGATGTATACGACCGCGGTGAGCGATATTATCGTGACGGAAAATTACTTTCCTATAGTGCAGATCAAGACCAAAACGATGAAACCTTAGTACGTGCCATAATTGAGGGAAATTATAAAAACTATGACGTAACCCTAAAACTAGATAAGCAAGATCAGCTAACAAGCTACATTTGCTCATGCGAAAGCCATAGTATATGGCGCGGTGCATGCAAGCATGTTGTAGCCGCGCTTTTTGCCCATGTAGAAGGCCATGCACGCATGTTTTCTGCGGGAAAAATGCGACAACATGCACATGAATTAACTACGAAGTTAGAAGAAATTATTTTCGATGGCATAGATGAAACATTACCAACGCAGTTTAATAATTCGGACACGTCAAAAGTTGCATTAACACCAACCTTGCACTGCGTTAATTTGCGCAATATGTACCTTACGTTTTCTGTCGGCCGTGGACGCAAATATGTTATTAAAAGTATTGCAAGCTTTGTAAATAGTTGCAAAAATGGAGAAAACATATCATATGGTCAAGGGTTAACCTTTGACCATAACCCAAATATATTTGACGAAACTTCTCAAAAGCTTCTGGAATTTATCATGCGTGAAGATGATATTTATTCTGAAATCATTAAACGTTTGGGAACCCAGTATCAATTTACTCATTCTCCTCTTGCAGCCCGGGATTTGTATCTAACTAGCCGCAATATTGACGAATTTTTTGCAATGTACTGTGGTCAGTCACTAGATTGTGTATCCGGCTTTGGAGAAAAAATAAATTTTATTGACGGAATGCCGCCCATTGATTTACATGTGCGGCATTTAACCGCTGGGATCTCCATATACGCGAAACAATTGGACTATCGTGTTATTTCTGGAAAGCATAGTTGTTATATTTTAGCAAATGACAGTTTGTATCGGGTGCCAAAACCGGATGGGCGCATTTTGGACTCCTTGTTTAAAGCATTAAGCAATACCCCTTCTCATGAAATTCTTATGGCTGGTAATGACCAGCAAAAATTTTTGACAGTAATATTACCGCAAATTAGGCGCATGGGCATTGTATACACAAGCGAAGGTGAAGCAGTCGAATGTGAAATCCTGCCTCTTATAACAAAAATGTATTTCGATAGCGAGAAGAAAGATATCACTGGCCGTGTAGCGTTTCATTATGATAATAAAATAATAAACGCAATTGAAGATACTTCTGAAACCGGACGCGATGTTGTTGCAGAATACACTGTACGCCGCCAAATGCTGGCACTAGGTTTTTATGAAGACCGCAAAAAAGGCTTATATAGGTTAAAAGGCGATGATATGATTCATTCCTTTTTACACGAAGCGCAAATAGATAGCCTACGAGAAAATGCGGAAGTTTTTGTAAGTGAAGATTTACAGAAGAAAGTAATTCGCGCCCAATCCCCCAAAATTGGTATGCGCCTTTCCGGCAATTTACTAAAAGTATCCTTAGAAGATGCAGGTTATGAAATTAGCGAACTACTAGAAGCACTAGAAGCATACCGAACACGTAAAAAATTCTATCGCCTAAAAGATGGGCGGTTTATAACATTAGACAATGAGTCAGTATCAGCCGCCGCAAGCTTTCTTGATGCCCTGGATATTACACGCAAGGAAATAAGAGGTAAGACTATTACTGTTCCGGCATATCGTGCACTATACGTAAACGAATTAACCGAAAATCTCATTAGTACACACGCTTTAAAGCGTGATACAGGTGTCGAAACCCTTTTAAATCATTTTAAAAACAATGATAATATTAGTTTTGAAGTGCCCAGCGGTTTAAAAGCTGTACTCCGTGAATATCAAAAAACAGGATACAACTGGTTAAAATCATTAGCCCATTACGGATTTGGCGGTATTTTAGCAGATGATATGGGCTTGGGTAAGACCCTGCAAATAATATCTGTACTAGCAAGTGAGCGTAAAAAGGGCAAATCTTCTTTAGTTGTATGTCCTACTTCCCTTTTGTTTAACTGGGAAAATGAAATTACGCGTTTCGCACCAAAACTAAAGACACAAATTATTTCCGGTATGCCGGAAAAACGACACGAGTTATTAAAAACAGCAGATGTTGATGTGTTTATTACAACTTACGACATGTTAAAGCGAGATGTTGATTATTATAGAGATTTAGAATTTGCCTATGTAATTGCAGACGAGGCACAAAACATAAAAAACCCCGGCACACAAGCAGCCAAAAGCTTAAAAGAAATTAAAGGCAACGTACGCTTCGCCTTAACTGGCACACCAATTGAAAACACACTTACAGAACTATGGTCTATTTTCGACTTTATTATGCCCGGCTATTTATACTCCGCACATAAATTTGCAAGAATTTACGAAACGCCAATTATCAAGTATGGTGATACCAGTGCAGCAATAAAGCTGCGCCAACAAATTGCCCCATTTGTCTTAAGGCGTGTAAAAGAAAGCGTATTAAAAGAACTACCCGAAAAAACAGAAACAACCCTCCAGGCAGAAATGACACCAGAGCAAAAGAAAATTTATCAGGCAAACCTGCTGGAAACTATTGGCGCCTTTGACGATATAATTGCCAAAGATACTTTTGCAGATAACCGTATGCGCATTTTGGCACAGCTTACACGGTTACGCCAAATATGCTGCCACCCATCCCTATATTTAGAAGATTATGAAGGTGAAAGCGGCAAGCTAAATCTTGCAATTGAAACAATTCAGTTATCACTGGAATCCGGCCATAGAGTACTTTTATTTTCACAATTTACAAGTATGCTTGGTCTTATAAAGGATGCACTGGATAAAACAGCAATTACAATGCCAAATGGCAAAAGGATGGAATATTTCTATCTAGATGGCACAGTAAAATCAAAAGACCGTATGGATATGACCGAAAGTTTTAACGCTGGTAATAAGGATATATTCTTAATTTCATTAAAAGCCGGAGGAACCGGCTTAAACCTTACAGGTGCTGACGTAGTAATACATTACGACCCCTGGTGGAACCCATCTGTAATGGATCAAGCAAGCGACCGTGCCCATAGGTATGGGCAGAAAAAGGCAGTACAAGTGTTTAATATTGTAGCAAAGGATTCTATTGAAGAAAAAATTATGGATTTGCAAGACAAAAAGCGTGACCTAATAGACTCTGTAATTACAGAGGGTGGCAGTTTTATTAATATGCTTTCGGAAGAAGAAGTACGAAAGTTATTTGCAAATTAGGATACATTAGATGCAAAGGAGCATAATTATGTCAGATTATTACCAGGCTACATTGCTAAAGGAAAATGTGTACCGCATCACCAGCGGTGAATATGTTTTTATGGATTTGTTAGTTGGCAGCAATAAGGCATTACTTATTGATACCGGCCATGGTTTTGGCGACTTGCACGGTTTTATTAAAAATATGACCCAAGACAAGCCGTTAATAATTGTAAACACACACGGCCATCTCGACCATTCCAGCGGTAACGCGCAATTCGATGAACAAGTTTTTATTAATGAAAATGATTTCTCACTGTGTAAAAAACATACGAATGAAGAAATGCGAAAAAACGCCGCAAGTGGCGCAACATTGCCTACGGATTTTAACCTTGCAACATACATTGCACGCGGAACAGGAAATCTATCTCCTTTGACTGCCGGCACAGTATTTGACTTAGGGGGCATGACCGTGCGTGCAGTTGCCGCCCAAGGGCATACCCCTGGCAGCATCGCATTCTTTTACGAAGAGGAAAAATGGCTATATGTAGGCGACGCAACCAACCCTTATTGCTGGCTTTGGATGGAAGAGGCCTGCGGTCGCGCAGCTTATGTAGACACGCTGGATACCTTCATTGCACTTGCACCAACAAAAATTATATGTTCGCACATAGGCGAACCACTGCCCCCTGAGCGTCTGCAACTATTTCGCCGCGCCGGTGTGGAAGCTGTATATGAAAATGGCATACCCTTCACACTGTACGGTTCTAACGACTACTCCCGCGTGTGCATTATAGACGGCCTAAGCATGGATGAATTTCCACATAACCCAAAGTTTGCATCAGTGGTTATTAATTCTGATTTTTAGGAGAAACGAAATGAACATTGTGATTTGCAAATTATCACCAGACCTTGCAAATGATTTCTTTAGCTTTTTCGACAATCGTGCATTTACAGATAATTCACCAGAGGGACCATGTTATTGTACCCGTTATCAAATGACGAAAGAGCAAGAAAAAGCCGAGTTGTTCGATAAAGTAAAGACGCGTCCGTATAAACGAGAAGAGTTTATACCTATACTTCGCCAAATTGCTGAATATCAAATAAAATCAGGTGCTATGCAAGGATATTTGGCGTTCGTTGACGGTGTATCAATCGGTTGGTGCAACGTAAACGACAAAGCTAACTTTCCCACCGAAGCAGCTAATGGTGCACATTTTTATGCCACGGCTAAAAAGAAGGAAAAGGTTGTGGTATGTTTTCAAGTTGCCCCGGATTTCCGTGGGAAAGGTGTCGCAACCGCTCTTTTGCAACAAGTAATTATTGATGCAAAAACCGAAGGATATGCTGCCATCGAAAGTTATCCTAAAAAGCGCAATGAACGATATGAATGGGATTTTTTAGGTCCTGTCCGATTGTATGAAAAGGCTGGGTTTATTAAAGTGGATGAACAGGACAAAACAATAATCATGAGAAAATTATTGAATTAGTTGTCTACATGATATATATTTTATCTGTCAAAGTGAGTGCAGTTTCAATATCAACAGACTATAATTGATAATTTTTAGACATAGGAGAGAATTTAATGCATACAAAAAAAGATTTAATGTCACACTTAGCAAACATAGGAATTGATCCATCGGGCACACTTAAAGTACACATTTCCTACAAAGCAATTGGAGCAGTTGAAGGCGGTGCCGAAGCAGTGCTTGATGCTTTAATGGAGTATATGAAACCAGGTTTGCTTGTTATGGCAAGCCATACATGGGCGGATGTAAGCAAACAGAACCCTGTAATGGATGTATTGTATACCCCTAGCTGCGTTGGTGCTTTAACGGAAATGTTCCGTAAAAGAGAAGGCGTACATCGTTCACTTCATCCAACACATGCTGTCGCCGCTTTTGGCAAAGATGCAGAAGCGTTTGTTGCCGGTGAAGAAAAAATCTACACACCATGCGGAGAAGGTGGCACATACTACAAGTTATGGGAACGAGACGCGCAAATTTTACTTATTGGTATAAACTTTACACGCAACACATATATCCATGGCCTTGAAGAATGGGATAAAGCCGAAGGCACAATATCTAAAGAGCGCGAAGATTTTTACGTAATAAACAAGGACGGACAACGACTGCATGTACCTCAAAACAGACACTGCGCTCCACTTGGCTCTGATACATTTAGCAAGATAGAGCCCCAAGCGGCACAAGAAGGTATTTTAACCTTTGGCCATTTTGGCGATGCCACCACAAGGTTAATGAAAGCCCGTGCCCTGCGTAACATGGTTGCTCCATTATTGAAAGAAAACCCGAAATATTTGAACTGGTATTAATTCTAAAGGAGGCGTTAACAATGAAAAAATTATGCATACTATTTTCAGTAATTTTAATTGTTGGAATTGCACCAATTGCCATTTGTGCAGGCAGCCTTAACGACAACATTCGCGTAACCATTGACGGTGAGCAAGTAAATTTTGTTGGCCAAACCCCTATTATTGTAAACGACAGAACGCTAGTTCCCGTACGAGGTGTTTTTGAGCAGCTCGGTTTTTACCCAGCTTGGAATAACGAAACCCGCCAAGCAACATTAACACGTGCAGATTACACCATTGTAATTACAATCGGAAGTAATGTGTTTATAACAAATGGCCAAAGCCATCATTTAGATGTGTATGCACAAATTATTAACGATGCCACCCTGTTGCCCCTTAGGCATGTGTTAGAAAGTATCGGTTATGAGTTAAACTGGGACGGAAATACAAGGACGGTACTTATTACAACTGGAGGAGCTGCATCTACGGCACAACCTACAAATTTGGCAGGTCAAATAATAATTGCTGGTAGCAGACTTTACCTTGATGAAGTTAGAGTATATGTAACAGATTCTTCGCCTCCAGATGGAATGTTTTGGCTGCATGCTGGCGAAAACGTGATTGTTATTGCAGGGGATGATAACAGCAGGTTATCTGAATTTGGTTTTTATGAAATAGCAGAGGATGGAAGCAGAAACTATGGTATTTTCCCAAATGGGTATGCTATCGAACCTTTGAATAGGGATATCGTTGTTTTTGAAATAACTGAAGAAACCATATTCACATTTGTAGACACACAGGCTCAATTTGTAGATCCGGAAACAAATTTAACACGCAGACATTATACTACAAACCTTGAGGAATTTATAACCCACCGAGGTCAGCAAAACACTCCTGGGTATAGCACCATTATTGTATTTTTACAGGTATTAGGCGAAAGAGTTATTAGCGTTACAGAAGAATTTTTATTTACCCAATAGAAACAGATGTAAACAAAATCATTGCACACCTGATTCAGTTGGTTAGTGTCACTAACCAACTGAATATTTTTATTAAACTATTCTAGGATATATTTGGCTCATGGAGGCAACAATGAAAGGCATAATCGTATTTGGTGCAGCTGGTTCCGGAACAACAACAATAGCCCAAGCATTAGCACAACGTTTTAATTTAAAGCATATAGATGTAGACGAATATGCTTGGCTCGATACGGATATTCCCAAGGCTGGCCGAGTTCCACATGCAGAGCGTGTTCCAATTTTACAACACGCAATTAATACTTGTGAAGGGTTTGTAATGTCCGGCTCTATATGTGGTTGGGGTGATATTCTTATCCCGCAATTTGATTTAGCTGTATTTGTAACAACCCCCACGGATATTCGGTTAAAACGCCTACAAAAGCGAGAATTTGAACAATTTGGTGACCGTATCCTTGAAGGTGGTGACATGTACGAGCATTATTGCTGGTTTATTAATTACGCAAGCACTTACGATAACGGAAATCCACCGGATAGATGTCACAAACTCCATGAAGAATGGATTAAGCTACTGCTATGTTCAATTATCTCCATCGACGGAACTACGCCAATAGAAAAAATTATTGAACAATTTCAAAAGTCCTTAATATAAAAAACAAATTCAGTTGGTGGCGATTCGCCACCAACTGAATTTGTTTTTGTACTACGATGTCAATAACGTTTAATCCCGCTCTCCAAGTTTAAGGGATATAATCGCGCCTATAATAAATGCAATTACCGCAAACACAATCAATGGCAGTGTTATTCCCGCATGGCTTTGATAAGTTGAGTCATTATTAAAAACTGCAAAAATTGTTCCAAAAACTAAGCCTAAAATTATAAAATACGTAATACTATGATGGTTTTTTAACAAATTCGCAATCAGCCGCGATGTTAAAAGTATGCCTGCAACAAGCCCAATACCCACAGGTACAATTACCAGCAAAATTGGCGGCAACAACTCAAAATCAAAAGGAGTCATAAGATATTCACGGATTAAAGTGATTGTGTGCATAGCAATAGGCAAAACGCCTAAAAGCATTAAAACCATGGCACCACTTACCCCTGGTATAATCATTGCCGCTGCACCTAAAAAACCTGCCACAAACAGTAGAATTACAAGGCCGATACTAAACTCAGCACCTGTATAAATTTCCGGAGTAGGAACAAACAGCGACAAAATAACAATTGCAATTGCGGCAATAACCGCCACAACATAATAATGTGTTTTTTTGCCGTTTTGTGATATAGCCAGCTTATGAATAAACGGAATACTGCCAGCCATTAATCCGGCGATAAATGCGCCTGCCTGCAGGGAAAAATTTACGATAAAAAAGTCCAGCAGCGAACCTAAGCCCAATATACCAATAACCATACCAATCCCAAAAGGTATCAAAAACTTTAGGGATTTTTTCATGTCTGTAAATAAGCAGTTGATAGATTCAATGAGCCTGTCATACACTCTAAATATGACTGCCAAAGTCGAACCACTTACGCCGGGTACAACATTGGCAACACCTATTACAATGCCTTTAATCAGTAAAACAAGAAAATTCAAATTACTTCACGTCCTTCATAGATAATGCAATACGTTTTTTCTTTATGTCAACGCTTAAAACCTTCACTTGCACCACATCCCCAAGTTGTACCGCCTCAAGTGGATGCTTGATATATTTATTTACTATTTGCGAAATATGAACCAATCCATCCTGGTGTACACCAATGTCCACAAATGCGCCAAAGTCTATTACATTGCGCACAGTGCCGGTTAGTATCATACCCTCTGTTAGATCTTCCATAGCTAAAACGTCGCTCCTTAGCTGAACTTGCGGTAACTCGTCACGAGGGTCTCGCCCGGGTTTTTCCAGCTCTTTTACAATATCTTTAAGTGTCGGCACACCAACTGACAATGCTTTTGCTATTGTATCGTAGTCAAGTTTAGGCTTTGACGACAAATCTTTTAATGATTTAGCCGGGCCTGCTGCCGGAGGCGTATAATTTAAATATGCATTTGCAATTTCGTAAGATTCGGGGTGTACACCGGTGTTATCTAGTGGGTTTTTACCGCCGCGTACACGTAAGAAACCTGCGCATTGCTCAAAAGCCTTGGGGCCTAGTTTTGTAACTTTCAAAAGTTCTTTACGACTTGTGAATTTTCCGTTTTCTTCCCTAAAGGTTAAAATATTTTTGGCTACAACAGGGCTAATGCCCGCTACATAAGATAGTAGGCTAGGGGAGGCGGTATTTAGGTCAACACCCACGGCATTTACACAGGATTCAACCACACCAGACAGGGTCTCCCCAAGGTGCTTCTGGTTCATATCATGCTGGTACTGTCCTACGCCTATGCTTTTTGGGTCGATTTTTACAAGTTCCGCCAAAGGGTCTTGCAGTCTGCGCCCAATGGATACTGCACTGCGTAAAGCCACATCAAAATCCGGAAATTCCTCTGCCCCAAGTTTTGATGCAGAATATACAGACGCACCTGCCTCATTAACTATAATATATTGCGCCTTAGATCCCGTCTCTTTCAAAAGCTCTGCAACTACAATTTCAGTTTCCCGAGATGCGGTTCCGTTTCCAATTGCAATAATCGTAACTTTGTGGCGGTCAATCATTTGTTTGAGCATTTTTTTAGATGGCGCGGTATCTTTATTTGTTGTGCAAAATACAACGCCTGTTTCTAGCACTTTGCCTGTTTCATCAACCACGGCCAATTTACAGCCTGTACGAAAGCCCGGGTCTATAGCAAGTACAACATTGCCCTTTATTGGCGGCTGCATGATAAGCTGCCGCAAATTTTCTGCAAAAACTCTAATTGCACCTTCTTCTGCCTGCTCTGTTAGTAAGTTGCGCATTTCCCGCTCTACGGCAGGAGCGGTTAGGCGTTTGTAGCTGTCTGCAATAGCGGTTTGCATAAATTGGGTGGTAAGTATGTTTCCTTTATTGTATATGCCATCAAGGCGGTCAAGTATGCGTTCTGCCGGTGCGCTTATATCAACTTTTAAGAAATTCTCATTTTCTCCACGGTTTATTGCAAGGGTTCTGTGACCAGCAATTTTTTTAATAGGTTCGCTAAATTCAAAATACATTTCAAAAACATCGGCGGCATCACTTGGATTGTCTTTAGCTTTTTTAGAAATTTCTGATGAAATTATTCCCTCATCTGTAGTGAGCTGGCGCACTAATGTACGGCATACAGGGTCGTCAGAAATTCTTTCTGCGATTATATCCATTGCGCCCTGCAATGCGTCTTCTACAGTTTCTACGCCCTTTTCTGTATCAATATATTGTGCAGCAATGGTTTCGAGGGGCTCGGTTAAATCTTGTTCCCAAATTATATCGGCCAAAGGCGTTAACCCTTTCTCGATAGCGATTGTGGCTCGGGTACGGCGTTTTGGCTTAAATGGACGGTAAATGTCTTCTACCGCTTGTAATGTTGTGGCGGCGGTAATGCTGGCGGCTAACTCATCTGTTAACTTCTCTAGTTCTGTAAGGCTGTTTATTACTTGTGCCTTGCGGTCTTCTAAATTACGAAGGTAAACCAATCTTTCACCCAGTTCACGTAGTTGCTGGTCATCCATAGAGCCTGTTTGCTCTTTGCGATAGCGGGCTATGAATGGGATTGTGTTATCCTCATCAATTAAAGTTACTGTGTTCTCCACCTGCCAGCGTTGTAAAGAAAACTCTGACGTTAGTTTTGCAATTATATCCATGTGGACTTCTCCTCTCAAACTTATCCTAATGATAATACCACAAAGACAAGTTCATAGGAATATGTCAAAGAAATTGTTGACAAATGGAATTTGCTGAATTACTATATTTTTTGTCGAGGATACCTATTTAATCCTCTGTCACCATCACATGGGGAACAGAGGATTTTTTATTTCTATAAAACGAAAGAGGTGAGAACGGAATGGAAAGTGGTAAGATTAACAACCCCGAACCTGGAGGGCGACTGGACAGCGGAGTTTCTATTCCGTTGTCCTGATATGCGCACTTAAAACCCAAGGGGTTGTACTTCCAAAAGCAGTAAATAACGTATAGGTGGCGTTACGCTTCCAAAATAAAAGCGGAGGTACGACAATGTTGAAAGAAAACATTTTGTCATGTCTAAGAGAAAAAGACATGGAAACTTTAAAAATTCTGCTTACAAGTGCAGAAGAAGTTGAAATACTAAATATTTTTCCCGAATTATCCCCAAACGAACAAGTGATAGTGTTTAGGCTGCTTTCAAAAGCGAGCGCCCTAGAAATATTCGAAGAATTAGACACAGAAGATCAGCATAACTTACTGCGTTCTTTTACAGATGCCCAGGCAATTGAACTTGTTGACGAACTTGCCCCAGACGACCGTGTAAGACTACTTGACGAGTTACCGGCAACCGTAGCAAAAAAAATATTGGCATCCCTATCTCCAAATGAACGAGAAATGACAAACCTACTGCTAGGCTACGAAGCAGAAACCGCCGGACGCATAATGACACCGGAGTATGTACGGCTTCCAAAAGACCTAACGGCTGAAGAAGCACTTGAAAAAGTTAAAATTAACGCAGTCGAAAAAGAAACAATTTACACAATTTTTATTACGGATGACGCCAGAACACTTGAAGGTGCGCTTTCTTTACGTGATCTTTTAATTGCAAAACCTGATACGAAACTCGAAGATATTATGGAGAAGATATCTATATCAGTTTCTACAGATACAGACCAAGAGGAAGTTGCTCGTTTATTGCAAAGGTTGGACTGGCTGGCCGTTCCTGTTGTAGATAAGGAAAACCGCCTGGTTGGTATCGTAACAATTGATGACGCTGTTGACATTTTAGAAGATGAAGCAACGGAAGATCTTTTTACACAAGGCGGGCTACTCGCCGGTAAGGAAGCAAACCGTAGTGAGGCATTGATATACGGTAACTTGTGGACAATTTGGAAAGTGCGCTTGCCATTTTTGATTATTACTTTGGGCGCAGGTATCCTTTCCGGTTCTGTAATAAGCAATTTTGAAGATGTTTTGGAATCTGTTGCTGCTGTTGCGTTTTTTATTCCCATGATTATGGACATGGGCGGAACGGTTGGTACACAATCATCCACGGTGTTTGCACGTGGCGTAGTACTGGGGCACATAAATATACACAGCTTTATAAAACACTTTGTAAAAGAAGTTGGTGTAGGGTTTAGTATCGGTACAGTGGCGGGTACGGCTGCAGGTACAGTTGCCGCCATTTGGCAGCAAGAGCCTATGCTTGGACTGGCTGTAGGGCTGGCAATTATGGTAACAGTTACCCTTGCATCTTTACTTGGGTTTTTAGTTCCGTTTGTTTTGCTTAAACTGAATGTGGACCAAGCTGCCGGTTCTTCGCCAATTATTACATCCCTCAAGGATATTTCAGGGCTTGTAATTTACTTTATATTTGCCAGCATTTTCTTGGGCCACTTAATGTAAGTTTTATGGGCTTGGCGAAAACACCGGCGATCCGGGTTCTAATGCGACAACAAATACCAAAGTTGCAGAGGGGTTTATGTGTATCGTAAGTTGTAACGAAGCCGGGTTTTTTCTTGTTCCGGCGGCAAAAGCGATATCATATGGAATGTTGTTGTTTATCAGAATACTCGTGAGAAAGTTAAATTCGTATAGGGTAAGCTGGTCATTATTAAGAATCCTTCTAAATAATGTTCCCGAAAGTAAGGCAGATAATTGTGTGTCGAACAAAAACATCACCACCTTTTTAAATAATTTGTAGAAAATAGCATGTCAACTCTCATATTATATGCGTAGTAAAAATTTCTGTGAAGCGAGTTATTTGATATAATCTGCAATAACTCTGTATGCAGAAGTGAGTTCCTGTTGTGACATTTTGCAATTGGCAGGACTTGTTGATGGAAGGTAAATGGGTGCAGTTCCATATTTTTTTTCACAATGTTTTTTAAATAAATCAGTCGCTTTTTTACCAGTGGTAAAAACTGCTTTTATATTGGCGATTTCAAAAATATTCGAAAAATCATTAACCACAGCGTCTTTTATACTGTTATCATCTGCGCCGGAAATTTTACACGAGGCCAAAACATCCCAAAGTGCAATTCTGGCAGCATATAAAAAGCTTTCTTTTTCTTCAACTGTTAGTGGTATTGTCGTATTAAAAACTTCTGCAATGGTTTTCCAAAATCGGTTTTGCGGATGGGAATAGTAAAATCCAACTTCTCTGGATTTTGGGGATGGCATAGTGCCAAGTATTAATATTTTTGAATTTTTATTGAACACCGGATTAATTGTATGGATTATAGGCTTCATATTTTTGATTCCATTCCTTTCAGTCAACCTCCTTGCGGAAGGTATAATCACTTCCTTCACACTGATCATGCAAAGAAAAAATAAAAGTGAGGTATTATTAAAATGGCAAAAACAGAATATCAGTTTTCGGATTTTCTTACAGATGTTAGCGATGGTAATAAAGATTTTGTTATCGCTGTGCATGAAATGTTAACTAAGGATAATTATAAATTCAAAATTGAATCAAAGGCAAGTGGATTTCTTGTTTCATACGCACATCCAAAAACCAAGCATTCAATTTTAAATTTTGCGTTTCGTAAAAATGGTATGTACATTCGCTTATATGGGGCAAATTGTAATAACTATGCCGAACTTTTAAATCGCTTACCCAAAAGCATGATAGCACAAATAGATAAATCCGGAAATTGCAGCAGAATGTTGAATCCACAGGCCTGCAATTCCAGATGTGCAATGGGGTACGATTTTTACATTGGTGAAAACCACTATCAGAAATGTCGCATTGTTTGTTTCTTTTTATTAGTTGATGGTGAAAGCATTCCATTTTTGTTAGAAATGGTTGAACGAGAAAAACAGGCACGTGCATAGCTTTTGTTAATGAGCAGTTTATTCAATGTTTTACGTATTGCATCGAAAAAAGGACTGCCTCGGCGCAGTCCTTTTGATATTTTTACAACTTGTATCGCGCAACTACTTCGCCGCCAATAACACGGCCGTCTTCTTCAAAACCATAAGATGCAAATGTAGTTTTAGATCCGATATTTGTAGGCTCGTAAGATACATAACAATAATTTGCTTCACCATAGGGCTTAGACTTAATTTCTTCCATGACTTGCCTTACAACTTCTCGACCGATGCCTTTTCTTTGGTGGTTTTTGTCTATGAACAAACGCCATACATAGTAAACATGTTCGTCTTTGCTGTAGGCATCTTCTTCGTCTTCTGGCGGGAAGTAGCCATACATAATAAAACCTACCATGTTGCCACTCTCATAAATGGCATAGGGTACTGCAACACTGCCTTCGCCGTTTTCCTCATTGGCTTTGTTTGTGTCATAAGCTTCTGCAAGGCTAATCGCATTGCTTGCTACAAAATTAGTTTGTTCTGGTAGGACTTGGAGTGCTATGCATTCTTTCATATTGTTATCCAAAATTGAGATTTTTTTAAGCTCTATCATATTATTCCTCCTGATTATAAACTCATCCGTGCGATTATATCGTTATTATCCGGATTTTCGTCTTCCCAGCCCATGTCTGTTTTAGTAAAACCGGCAGATTCGTAGAGTTTTGCCATATCGTTTTCTTCCGGGTCGTAAGTTGCAAAAATGGCAGTTGCTTCGCCATTTGGTTTTGTTCGTATTTTTTCCAAGAGTTTTTGAAGTGCTTCTGCCTCATATCCATTGCCTAGGTGGCTTTTGTCAACCATAAATGGACGGATGCGATAGCAAGTTTCCTTAAAAATCGGAGGTTTTGCGTAGTAATTATAGGAAATTAAACCAACCATTTTGCCTTCTGCATAAATTGCGTAACTTTCCATTGGTTCGCCCTTAGAATTGTAATCATAATCTAAAGCCAAAATAATAGCGGTAGAGTAAGCATGGTCTTTTCGCTCTGGTGGAATGTTTAGATCGATACACTCTTTCATCTCATCACTTGTTAACGTGATTTTTTTAAGTTCTATCATTCAAATGCCTCCTAGTAAATTTGTTTAATTTTAGCGGATACCTGTTTAGTTCTCAATATAAAAGTTGGTTTATAAATAAAGTATAACAGCCTTATAGCAGTTTTAGTATTACATTAAAATCATCAGGCATAACAGTATTTACTGCAACTTTATTTACTTGCTGAGCCTTACATTTTTGGCAGATATGGATAATTTGATATCCCTTTTTACTATGATAAATTATTCCGATAGGTTTCATTGTTCCGTGGCAGTCGTTAGCTCTGTCACCAATCGATCTGTCAACATGTAAAGAGTATAAACAAAATGGACAATGATTTCTATAGCTGCCATTTGTAAGTGGTAGTACAATTTTTGCGCAATTCGCGCATGTAAAACCTGTGTTTTCGGTTTTTTTGCTCATACCGAGCCTCCTCATATTTTAAATTTCAAATATGAAAAGGCGGGGTTCTGTTTGTTTTTGGAATTAATCGAAATTAACCTATCGGGCTTTATAAAGTAGTGACCAATTCTCCGCCATTCTTTAGAAATGGCGAATACTTCTGCTTCCTGCTTCAAAAAGGCTTTTTTCATCCTTTTATCCGAACTGCTACCAACTTTAAAATTGTATTGGTCAATGTGTGACGGTCATCGCCATCACCCAGCAGTAGGTGTACATTTATATCACCGACTTTGGCATCATCCCCCGTTAGTGTATGAGCAGTAAATGTAGTGCTTATTCATTTTATTCTCCTTTGCTTGTTTTGCCTTAGGCGTATACATACCTGCATATTTGTTGCTCAAGTCCCTGATATTCTCCTATGCCTTCAAATTCTAGTGTAAATCCGCAGTTTTCCAAAACTTTGCGAGATGCAATATTATCAGCATGTGTAATACCATAAATTTCTGTAATATTGTTGTGGTGCATGATTTTTGGCAAAAACGCCTTTACCGCTTCGGTGGCGTAGCCTTTTTGGGTATGGGATTCTGAAATGTGATACCCAACTTCCCAGCCTTCTTCTGTGGGAACAATTTGTACATGGCCAATATGCCATATGTTATGCAATAACACGGCATATATTTGTGGCGCAATACTTTCCGAATAGCAGTGGACAATTGTGTCGATAATCCCTCTCGCTTCGTCTACAGTTTCAAAAACTTCATCTGGCACAAAGCGTCTGTTATTTTCGTCTAAAGAAATTAAATGAGTGCTTTCGGCCATTGTTTCATAAAATTTAGTTATGCACAAACGCTCAGACTTTATTGGTAGTTCCATTGTTGTAAAGTCATATTCTAATTGGATATCGTTTTCGTCTTGTTCGAATAATTTTTGGTTTACCTCCTTTGCGTTTTCGCAACCGAGTGAAATATAGAACGCTAAGGTATCTTCGGAGGACCCGGCGCAAATATAAAATTTATCTGCCGCCCAAGATTTTGCAGTCTCCACAGCCATGAAAAACAATTTTTTGCCGATTCCCTTTCCTCTGTACCCATTTGAAATAAACAGTTGATCCAGTAGGGCGTATTTGTATTGTTTGCCAAACAAATCTCTATTGATTGAACAAAACCCAACAAGTTTTTCGTTGTCAAATGCGCCAACTACAAAGCCACCTTTTTCAAAGGTTTCCTTTAATACTGCTAAGTGGTTTTGATTTCCATCGGGGAAGTTACTGTCTTGCTGCCAATTAATATCAATCCACTGTTTGTTAATTGCACCATCTTTTTTGCGCCATACTCTTTTGATAAAAATTGTGTTGTCAATTTCCATTATGCGTTTATATTCGGTTTCTGCCATCGTGCGATAGGTTATACTCATGTTAATTCTCCTTTTATTTTGGACATAAAAAAATCCCTCTCTCAGTTAGAAAAGGATACGGCAAAATAAATTATGCTAAATATGGTAGCACAATGTACTTTGTTATTCCAATTCCAACACAAAACAAACCCTTATTTGGGTTTATTGCTTGCTATATTTTATTTCAGAAATTGGATTAACTGTACAATGGTACACCCCTCGCTTTTTTAGCTATTGCAAAATATACCATGTTTCATGCTAAATTACAAATCGCCTAAATTATGCGGAGGGTAATTTTCATTGCAAAGTTATCTTTTTAATGTTACTATTCCCATGTTTCGGGCAGAAAGTAAGAAGGGGCTTGATTATGTGGACGCAAATGGAATAGACAAAATAAAAACAGCTTTAGATGGCTTGCGAGATAGTCAAATGGCTGTGGAAATGACGTTTAAAGCATTTTGTGAACAAAATTTGACAAAAGAAAATTCACGCTTACGTGAAACAGTGGATAATTTAAATAAGCAAATTCAAGAGAAAAAGGATAGAATCGAATCCCTTCACCTTGAACATGAAGAACTCATAAATAAATTTAAACATGAGCTATCTATAAAGCGTCTTGCAATGCTTGGCCTAAGCGAACGGCAGTATAAAGAATACCTTGATACCGGACTAGAGCATGAACGTGCTAAAGTGAATGCGCTATACGCTGAATTACAATCAATGATGAACACAATGTCCATTGAATTACATACACTGGATGAGGAAGAACGTAAACCACTATTAGTAGAAATATCCGATTTGCGTAAACGTGTAGCAATGCGTGTACAGCAAGCCCATGAACGAAAAAACGCTGCCTGGCTTGATGCTGCTAATCGTCAATCCGGCAAATTAAACGAAATAAAAAATGCTCCTATTGAAGATGCGGCCTTGAATGCGGTACGGCAATTTTTTGCATGGGAAACATTTTTGGGTTTAAAAATCATAAGTGTCATTGGTGCATTATTGCTTCTTCTTGGTGCGTTTACATTTGGACGTTATATTTATATGGGTATGGGGCCAGCTTTACAATGTGTAGCTATTTTTGTTTTAGGCTTTGCTCTCATAGGCGCTGGTGAGGTTTTCTTTAGAAAGAAATGGCGTGGCGGATTTACATTGGCTCTTACAGCAGGTGGTTCAGCTATCTTATTTACTGGTGCGGCACTTGGGCATATAACACTAGACGTTCTGCCAATGTGGGCGGCACTTGCGATATGTGCGGGGGCATCCTTACTTACTTTTGCCGCTTCTCTACGATATAACGAACAGTTGATTGCTATATTTGCTTTAGTAGGTGGATATTTGCCGGCTATAGCGCTAACAGAATCTGTCGTTCTGTTTGGAACTGTATATTTTACTATATTGAGTTTACTTGCACTATTGATAGCCACACGGAAAAATTGGCGCGTAGCGCGTTTTATAGGGTTAGGCGCAGGGCTTCTAGCTATAATATTGTTGCAAAGTTTACTTTCCCAAGAAATAACAAGTATAGAAATGATAAATATAAATATTGCTAGAATTGCTATCGGTATGTCTATTGCTATTAATTTTTTGGCCTATATAATAATCCCAGTTTTTGGCGCATTATTTACAAAAACGAGTATACAAAAGGCAGATATTGTTTTGCTTTCATGTAATATCTTTTTTCATTATTTATTGGGGCTTATGTGGTCTGGACACACCAATTGGCATACAATTACAGCTAACTCCATTGTCACCGCATTTTTTGCAATCTGTTGTATTATTATGACGTTTATTGTAGAGCGGCAAAAACATAGTGGTGTTCCAGAAACTGAAACAGGTTCGCTGAGGGCTTTATTCTTTATCACCAGTATAACATTTTCTGCTCTAATCGTATTATTTGCACTTGATATGACATGGTTTTCAATTGGGTGGCTGATTCAAGGTACAGGTTTGTTGCTTTATGGTATATTCAAAAACCGAAACCGTTTCAAGATTGCCGGCTTAATCATCAGTATTTTTTGTCTGATGGCATTTTTACTGATTAATGTACCTGATTACAATAACCCGCTTTTCCCATGGCAATATTTATCAATTACAATTGCGACAGTTATAATTTCGATTGCGACATTGGGAAACAAACCTCAAACACCCGATATAAGGGTGTGGTTAGAAGTATTCTGGGGTATCACTGCTTTTAATTTTTGGGGTTATATGGTCTATGCGCTGTATAATCCGCTTATGCCGACATTTACACAATGGTTTAACGGCAGCGCATACAGCTTTGCCGCAGTAATTGCTATAATGTTGGGATTTCTACTCGCACTTTTATTGCCTCGTATCAAGCACATATATAATTATGGGTTCCAAATAGCAGCTATTGTTCTTGGTGTTCTCAGCACATCATGGCTCACAGTATTTAACATGGGAGCACATAGTTTGATAGACAGTAATATAATGAGAATTGCTGTTTTCGCTCTATATATCATTGTTAATATCACTGCAATAGGCTGGATAAATGACTTGCTTCGTTTTTTATGTAGATTGCGTAAACTTCCACTTGATTGGTATCCCTTATTAACTTCCGGTGCGGCTATGTTATTAGTTACACAAAACCTCGTGGTACAGTTTTCTTTGGGAGTATCTAGCTTGGTTTTAACATTAATTTTCGGCCTTACTGCATTGGGTTGGGTTGTATTTGGTTTTGCCAAGCAAAACGGCATTATGAGGGTAAGTGGGTTGGCCATGGCCTTTTTTGCTGTAATAAAACTGTTTGTATTAGACCTCCATGGCTTAGGAACAACATGGCGTATAATTTCGTATTTTTCAGCAGGGATTGTACTTTTAACAATTTCATTTGCGTATCAATGGTTTAACAAACGATTGGTTTTAGAAGATAATAAATTGAATAGCGTATCAAATAAAGAAGATTGAAGTTGGCTGATAAAGTATGAATCTTCAATGGTAAGCGACCGCCCCTGCAAAAGACATATGCGTTACTGCAGGGCGGCAATTTGCTGAACATCACTTCGTATTTTTATAAACACGAAGCATTTCATTGTACCATGCGCCGGTTTTTCTATAATAAATTTCACTTATACCACTTATAACAGTAACGCCAAGTGCAAGTATACTTGCGGAAATAAGCCATAAAGCCGACCATTCTGTGGGTATTGCTAAAAATGTTAGCGTACATATCCCTAGTAGTATAATAAGCAATATGCTAAAAGCGATAACGCGCTGAAAAAAACGCCATTTCTTAATAATAAAATCCGCAAAAACCAATTCTCGTAAGATGGCAATTGCTAATGTTAGCCCCATGCCCTGAATAATGAAAACAAATGGGATACTATGGCTAATTTCCGCACCTGTAAAAAAGGCATACAAAATACCGCTTACCATGTATAGACATATTAATCCGGCAAACATTATTGCTGCAAAGGCTTTAATTGGTTGCGTAATTTCTACAAGTTTTTTCATTTTAATCTCCTAGCGGTCATGTGCGAATACAAGCATTCGCATTTGACCCTTAAATTTAGTGTGAGGCGATTGAGTTTTCAAGTGACTAGTGTCACTAGCCACTTGAATTATTTTAAATTTAATTTTTCCTTTAAAGATGATGCGTATTGCCGTGATACAATTAATTTTTCCCCGCCAGCCATGGTAGTTTCTATGCGGCCACCAAAGTCTGGACGTAAAGACTCAATTTTGTATGTGTTAATAATCTGCGACTTTGCACTTCTGATAAATCCCGCACTCCCAAGCATCTCTTCAACTTCATAGAGTTTTAGCTGCAGTTCGTACACATCTATTTCCGTGTATAAAAAAGTACGTTTGTCTACT
>Ga0123352_10002094_pt1 | contig 27515 bp, 11 predicted proteins | sample TergutLab28metaG_FD_89700 | JGI IMG/M metagenome (GOLD analysis project Ga0123352, IMG submission 89700) | Labiotermes labralis P1 segment gut microbial communities from Petit-Saut dam, French Guiana - Lab288 P1 | ecosystem: Host-associated > Arthropoda: Insects > Digestive system > Gut ... | reverse complement strand
TTAGATTTAACTGATAATCTGCAACTCCCCCCCCCCCACCCCGAGACCATACCCTATCATTTGTGATTGCGCTTAAATAGGAGATGTATCACTGTGTGTATTTCCTACATGCCATGAATAGTGATTGTCAATACGATTGCTGAATGTCTTCGGACAGATTGCAACATTCTGGGGGATAATAATGATATTAAAAAAATATCGTTAAGTCTTAAGCCCGTACACGCAACAGCCCACTGATCATGAGAACCGGCAAACTTGACAGACGTGATTTGACGTCACGAAACAGCAGCACGTGTTATGTGATGTCGCAAACCAGAAACAATTCAACAAAGTCTGACTCACTCAGCGCGTTATTCACTTGCGGGTTTATACGCAAGACGACGTCTTTGAGGGTAGATAAGAGTTGCTACGTAGAATGACGCACTCTTAATTTCGAGAAACACACGATATTCTGTCAACTACAGCAATTCGATTAAGTAGGAAAAAATATATAGAATTCTTATTATCCGGATACAACACCAGGCGGCAATCGCATCGCAGGCTTCCTGCTTGTTATCGTCAGTTCCAATGAAACTTGTTTACGTAAAAAAACACCAATTATAAGCAGCATAACAGGCTTCCAGCGTCACATAATCACTGTTATATTTTCAAAAAACCTTAGTTACTTGACATTGTCAAAAATATTTCCTCAACACCTGAATAAAATGTATTGTTAATTTCAGATGCGCGACCCAGATATCGATTTCGTATATCAACCCATATATCGATTTCGTATATCAATCAAAGTCTATCGTAACTACAAAAGCCAGTGGCAAGACGTCACTGCCTTGTATCAATACAGGATACCCCAGTCTTAAAACAGGTGTGACGTCACTCAGAAACGAAGCTGTATCCCAAATATGAAAACTGGCTGCTGTGTCGTCAAATGTGTTTTACTTTCACACAAAGAAAGGGAAGTGTACATAACAGGTAGATGTACATTTATAATCTATAATGACTTGCACTTTATAGCTGATTAGAATGATGAACTCGTGCCTAGAAAATTTTACAATGGAATCTTAATATGACTCTGAACTTTTCACTAATTGCAATTTGTTGCATATTATTGTTATGGGCTTCTTTCCTATTATTATTATTATTATTATTAATGCAATTATCGTCATTACCATCTTTTGGAAAAAAACTTATTATCTAGCTCCACATGCTGCGTTAAAAGTTTTAGAATAACATTAGAGCCCCGTGCCGTTGATTTTTTAATTATGGAATTATAAACAATTTTATAAGTACATTGTTGATATAGTTATAATCTCCATACCAAACTCCATAGGCCAAAATGTATGCTTAACTTTTCATTCGCCTTCTTCATTAAACCAAAAGACAAATTCAGATTTCGTACATTTGCCAATTTTACACTTAAAAATGAAATGAATTATCAACATTTTTAAATATTTTTCTAATATATGTTCCCGTTTCTCCTGCCAGCGTCTTGCATCAAGTGACGCTTGTCTGCATTTTTTTTTATTACGATTCACGTCGGAAATCAGAAGACAGGAGGTTCTACTAGTATAATCTTCTGACAAATTTCAGTCGACAGCTTTAGTAGCTGAATGAAGAAACAAAATTACAGATTTTTAAGATACACGAACGCATTATTATCATTAGGATTAGTGGTTGAATTATGATAAGTTTTATATTGGAGTGTCAAATGTCATTACATGTCTACGCATGCAGAACTAACGCAGGCCGCAGGCAATGTGCATGAAGTGACGCATAATGTGTTCTCAGTCGGGTGGAAGAGTCGGAAGCTCCTCCCGTCAAGTCAGGCTGACGCGTAACGTAAAAGTTAGATTTGTGCGGGCGCTATCAAAAACTTCTTGTCAAACAGTGTAGATTGTTAGAGCTGACCTTTCTGCTGAGGTATGCCAAGTAACAGCCATCTTTCTCCGAAGTGACGCAAACGGGTTTATCAGGAAAGATGTGTGATAGGTCATGAAGTTCAAACAAGTCACAAGGTGGTACCTGAAAAAAAAAACGAAACATTAAAAGTAAGGACGCATACAGTAACCAGCAGCAGTGAACTGATTAACGTAATGAAAAAGAGCCTTTCTTGTAAAACTAATAGTCTTTCAGCTTGTCAAGGAATTCAAGCCTTTTGATAATGGAACTCAAAGAATCTTTACCGCATTCACGTAATCGGGTCGTTACTTTCTAGAAGTTCACCAAACAAATTTTTTAGATTTCTTAGGGGCGGTAACACAATTGCGAAACTCGTCCTTTAGCTTCGACATGTCCGTTCGTCCGTTTGTCCCACGTATATCCGTTTGTCCGTCTGCCCGTCCGTATATAACAGCACGGCTCCCACTGGGCGTATTTTCGTGAAATTTTGTAGAAGGCTTTTATGAAAATCTTTCGAAAAATTCCAAATTGGGTTAAATTATGACAAATATTTCGGGCACATTACATTAAAACACAATTACGTTTTATTATTGCCGGTACCATAATTTTGCTAAAAGCACTTATGTGCAACATGAAATATTTTTATATTGACAGTGACACGCAGCTCAACAAAACGAGGATGCTTTTCCTTTGCAACAATGGTTATTCGTTAACGCCACAATGTTACTTTATATGTAGTTTGACTACCTCTTTCATATTTTTGACATAATTCCCATATTATGCGCAATTTTGACGAAACGATTTAACAGGACGATTAAACGGTCGGTCGCGAGTGGTTTTGAAGGATTTATCCCTCTGTCCGTCCGTCCGTCCGTCCGTCCGTCGTTCCTCCATTTCAACTTGCGAACAACTTCTAGGATTATGGTAACATTTTGTACGAAAATTATACTAGTGTATAGCATCGGAAACGTTTAAATCTTTATGAACATTAATAAAAACTTCTTTTGATTCTGATGTTTATTGGACCGTGCATCATTGTGATAGCTAAAGAATAAAAAACCAACTAGATGTCACTTGCTATTTTTATTTTACTTCTTAGAGACTCAACATGTTTCGGGCATTAATATGCCCGAAACATGTTGAGTCTCTAAGAAGTAAAATAAAAATTGCAAGTGACATCTAGTTAGTTTTTTATTCATGAGCTTCTTTTGATTATTGGCCTCTTTGTTATCTCTTTTAGTATGACAAAATTTTTATAGGCGTAGGTCTTAAGCCGCTTGATTGCTGGGATCGCGGGTTCGAGACCCACTGAAGTCATGGCTCTCTGCGACGAGCTGATCAACCATTCAGAGGAATCTCGCGCGCTCACGCGCACGTGTGTGTGTTTTCAAATTTGTGGGTTTATAAATCTCAAACAGACGCCCTAGGCCCGAGCTGGGCTGTTGCGCTTCAGGAAAAACGTGTATACGAAGAAGCATGGTACTCATCCAATAAAGTACCTACGTAACATAGGGAAATACGTCTAGGTGTGTAATCTTATCTTAAATTTAGTGACAGAGACAATAAACTGTATATGATCTAGCAATTTTATAGAGCAAGAGAAAATTGTCTATCTAATCAGCCAATCATAAAAAGACGGGCATTCTTATTGCAGAATACTCATAAATAATTACGCAATCAATATAACTTCATGGTAACACAGACAATAATTTCAGCGTCGTCATTCTTGGAAACATAATATCAGAGATAATATACCTCTATTTTAAGTGTTTCTTATGTGTTTAGAACATAACCGAAAGTGCCACTGACCGACAAAACTTACTGTCACTGCTATAGTTCGTAAATACAAGCACACTTTTATACATAGTTGACTGTCATTATTGGTGTAGTAAAAGGAAAGATCACTTGTGTCTGACTAGAACCAGGCTAAGGTCAGGGGAGTCATGAGGTTTTCCCAGGTTAAGTTACCAAAGGTGGTGAAGACAAAAGAAGCAAAACGTGTAGAGGATAGAATGAATTATTTGCCTAATATGCTGATTTCTCAGTTTTCTAGATTACACACAAAACTGTACAAGTTATTCACGACTGAACACTGGCGTGCGAAAGATTACACAGAATGTATTTAAAATGCTTGGACAAACTTCAAGGGCGAGTATTTCGCATCAAAATTTACAAACAAACAAAAATCATATAAACAACCATCCGGAAATGACGGATTTCTGAGTTGAATTAAAAGGCTATATTCAACATAAAGACCTCACCTATGTAACATTTTACTTAAAACTGATAAAAATTTATAGTACACGTTCCAATTTTAATAAATATTGTGACATTATTCTTTGTCAAGTCACAACTTTCAACAAATGTTCAAAATATCCTCCAACTGAATCAATGCACTCATGGACACGTTCGATAATTGACTGTAGCACAACTTACATTAGTCCCAGGGCGGTTGCGAATGGTTTGATAGGCATAAAACATGTGTTAGTCGAGTGTCTTTCCATTTTCAATTATAGCTGAACACATTATGTATTTTAAGTGTCCCCACACTTAAAAAACTAAAGGAATGAGGTCAACAGATTTCGGTCTGTACCTCGAAAACTAGGTGTATGAGGACCTTCCTTCTTCGGTGTGGGAAAATCAGTTCTGATACTTGTACAAACATTTGATATGGAACCAGTTCAGTTAAACTTACACTTTAGTCTCTAAATTTTCCCGAATTTATTCGTGGAAATTTCTAACTCAGAAGTAGCGAGCGAATGGATGGTTGTTTGCTTCCATCTTGTTAAGTTTCAGTGATGTTTCGAGTTGATGACGTTTAACGATCTGTTTTAAGGAAATGACTTCACTTTGTCGGTGAAAAGCGCTACATATTCCACCACTTGTCCAAACAAATTGTATCATCACGCATCGCTGCCTCCGAGCGGCTGACCGAAGAGAAGAATCGAAGATGACAGTGGAAGACAGTGACACCAAACTGTCTACATGCAAGATAAACAAAGCTTTCGCACTGGAAGGATTATAAAACTGTAGCTGTCATTATTAATTTGAGCAATTAGACATTGACGCTTTAAACGGTTTATTTTTCTTGCTAGGGTAAAGCAACCCCATTACAAGCCTGGACAGCCCTAAGGGTTCCAGGAGGTTAAGGCTCCCAGATTTCAAGACAATCGGCACTTGAGGTTGTAAGGTTGTCAGCCCTAAGCACCGGCCTTCTTTAAAGCGATCCCGTTACAGGCCCGGTGTGGCCCAGAGGGTGGGTAGAGGTATAGCTCTACTCTTCCATGACCGCGGCACTAGAAGGGGGTGAGTGGTCAGCAGCACGTACCAGCTGCACTTTACCCCCAGGAAAGACCCAGTACCCATTTTACAGGAGGCTGGGTGGGTCCCAGGGCCGGTCTGGACGGGCGGAAAATCTCGTCCCCACCGGAATTCGATCCCGAACCGTCCAGCCCTTTGTCAATCGTTATACCGACTGAGCTACCCGGCCCACACAGGCCGTCTTTACTCCCATGAAATATTCCTCATACTCACTTCTGTTAGAGGCTGAGTCAAGCCCACGGTCATAGAGCGGCCGGAAGGATTATATCAATGAAAAACTTCAATGAAACTATCGGGAATCGAACCCGCGACCTTCCAGTTTGTAGCGCAGTGGCTCAAACAACTGCGCCAACGCGTGTCCTCATTTTTCTAACTAGGGTGACAAATTTATGTCTAATGGTTAAAAGAACAGGAATTTGGATTCAAACGATTGTCTCTTTTGTTCGGAATCTCATTTTATGGCCCCAATGTGTAATAAATTATCTTTGATATTTGAATAGAAAACAGTATGAGGACTTGATTCCATCTGTGGGAAACCAGCCGCGGCGTGGTCCAAGAACTTAACCGGATACAACAAGCACGTAACAGAATGGCAAAACGCATTTTCTTAGCTCGCCAGCAGCCTCATTTTTCGACATAATCTCTCGCGAATCTTGAAACTAGATCTAATGTAGGTCATACAATTATCTTGTAACATAATTGCAGTTAATGTTGATTATTTGCGAATGGAGCAAAAATAATGCATTCTAATTTAACGACTGTTCACTGAGTGAATAATTCCGTATATTACGCAAAGATGTATTTTGTACATATCACCTGATATTATCAAAACCTTTAATACAAAGTCGATAATATTGGCCAATAGAACACCGTCAGTAACATTTGAGTCACCCCACGAGATTACAGAATATCATGAACTGAAGATTATATTTATTACTTTATTGTCTAAGATTCATTGAACCATTGGGTTTTTTTTATAGTAACTACGATACCGGCTGGACGACTGGGAGGATCGGAGTTGCGGGGTCAAGGATGTTTCTCGTCTCAAAATTATTTCGACCAGTTCTGGACTCCGCCAACCATACTACCTAATGTGTACTGAACCGGGGGATAAAGTTTAGATAGTTTCATGAAAATAAAAGTAAAATCAACTTAATAATAATAATAATAATAATAATAATGTCGAATTAACAATTTTTCCAAAGTATTAAAGCGACCGACGCGTTAAACTGACTACTAGCCCACATTGAATGTCCACATTCTGAAAGCATGGAAACTATTCCTCCACCACCCACAGCTAATCATAGCGGCTGTTTAATTAAGCACAGGGAAATAGTTTCTTTGTAACCTCGCCGAATGATAAGAACAAAAGTAATCGCTACGTCAGCAATAGTATGAATATACTAACAACTGATTCGCGACATTTTTTCTGACGTGTGCCCCACAGGCATCTTTTTCGAATCACAGCCAGATCACCAAATATTCTTATTGAGGTTTCTCGTAAATTTCCTCAGTCTCCCAGTCAAATCCCACAGTAGCGGGTCAAATAAAGCTACGAATTTTCGCTCACAAGTTTTCTAAGTTGTTATTCTTTACGATTCGATTATTCAACACTATCTATTCCTAATCTTACACACTGCCAGCATCGTTAAATAAACGTCAAATAAGGACTTACAGCAATATCTTTTTCCGAAACGTTTGGTCTATGAGGACCATTCACTTCAATATTATGGAGGGAAACGACCGTACTGGAAACCGGCACCAAGTTCTCTTCATTGTGACCTCCACCAGTACCAAGAACAGCAGAGCCGCCAGGTCTTCCACCAGTAACAGCCTCACCGGAGGTTTCAGATCCCTCACGGTTAGGGACAGCGAGGGTCTTCCCCAGCTCCTCCAAGTGTTTCTCACGTGCGTTGTTGTTCATTTCTTTCAACATCCGAGTTACCATCTCTCTGTTCTCTGCGGGAACAATCGAGTGGTTCTCATACAACACGACCTGGATCTGAAGTAAGGAAGCAGAGGCAGGGTGCTTATAGACGCTACTTAAAGTACCACAATTCAAAAAGTTTCAGAAATCGCATATCTAACACTATGGACAAAATTTATTTTTGAGAAGCTAGTATCCGCCCAGCTACTGAAGAAACTCTATACTTGCTATTGAACACAAAAGTTCATACTGGCTTCACAAGATTCCGCCACGATCGAGGAAATGGGGTTTGACACCAGGCAGTAGTAAAGTTTTATTGTTTTATCCGAAACGTCCTCACGGTGTGGTGCTGAATGACGCACAGTGGCAACTTTACATTTTGTTGGTATTTATCTTGAGACTATTATTAAATATTCTCTGTAAAACTCTATTTTTAAAGATCCATTTTAACGGTATTTTCCAACTTACAGCAACGTTTGCAAACTTTATCTTCCCGGATGTTCTATTACCAAATTCCCATAAGATCCCCGTGTCTTTCATGCCTGCATTATGTCCCACCCAACTCATACGTTTGCTGTTGTAAGGCAGGGCTGCCTAACATGCAGCCCTTGAGGAAAGAATTTGCCGTCCTAGAGAGATATAATATGATAGATCTACAAAATTTCACATGGCAACTTAACTTGCAAAAAAATATTTAGAAAATATAACTCATCATTTTTAGACAGAATTAGTCAACCAATCTTCTTTTTTTTTTTACCAAATTCAGTAAGGCATTGAAGCGCGCTTTTTTTTTTTTGTACTTTAGATGCCGGACTGCTGGCTAGAAGTCAGTACTCGGAAGGTCCTGCGACCGGCCACCTCGACACAGATTTTTCTTGGTTTCTCTGTGCCTAAAATCAAATGCTGAGTTGGTTCCCAAGATTCCAAGTTGCCACTACATGCTTCTCATGTAGCCCTCCCGACTTAAATGTATTAGTAACCATTTTCATGTTTTGTTTACATGTAAAATAACCACTGCCACCGGGTGACAACCCAATTGCAGTAAATAAATATTATTATTACTTTTAGCGTAAGTTTTTTTTTGTGTGTGTAAATAACAGCCTACTAATTTTAGAGACGGCATCCCGCTGGATTTTTAAGACCTTCAAAATAGTCCGTCATAAATTTATAGCTGTTATAGTCTCTAGGGCTACGGTTCGAATCCAGATTTTGTGTTTATAATTTAAATTGTATTTCAAGCTTTTACTAAGTAGTGAAATGTCATCGGTGGGAAAAGCAATGTCAGCTACATTGATGACACGAGGATAAAATTGTCCATTTCTTCCGGTTTTTCAGGATTTAAGATGGACTGTTTTGAAAAACTTTATAGTTAATCCAATCACTCCTCCCCCATTTTTCGATATACGTACACACACGTGCGGCCCTCAGGCGAGTCATTAACGAATTATGTGGCCCTCTTGAATGTTGAAGTTGGCCAGGCCTGTTGCTAGGTATCGTGTAATATTATTAACGATGTTCAGATCAAGGCGAATGAAGTAGGTGGGGCTTGTTAAACACCTTGCAGCGATGATACCTACGTGCCCGAAATTTTAATCGAAAACCTGAAAGCGAAGATTCATTTCTGAATCAATCTTAAAGTGGGATAACAATAGTATGATGGACCTGAAAGAAACAGGATAAAATTTAGATTAATCTGGCTTTGGATAGGTATCAGTGGCGGCTCTTTTAATTCATAATTATACTCCCGCTTTTGATTCAAAGTGTTTTTTTTTTAATTTTCTGAGCGAATCTCAGCCTCTCAAGACGTTGCTGTTGCTGCTAACTTGGGGTCTTGACATGGACAGCCGCAGCGTTTGGCACTGTTCCTCCAGCATCACGTTGGCCCGGTCGAGTCTCGTGTCCCCACTCTCCGTCATCAATTCTAGCATCGAGAGGTCTCCGCCACGACTGCACACCAGGTCCACCGGGTCAGTAACACCTGAGTACGTGTTTGGTGGATTCGCCAGCACCGCCACAACGTTCTGTAGAAGCAAGCTGTCTGATGGAACATTCACAAACCTCTCGGCGCGTACCTCTGTGTGTGTCACGCCCAGATGACGTAGATACTCATCATATTCTTCCTTCCTGTCACAGGATGAAAACTGTTTCAATCAGTCGTACGTTATGAAGTCTGGAATATGACGTCGTTTATCCTGGTACAAAATGTAATCCACGGACTGTGATACCACAAGACAACATAGCGATTCACTGCCGATATTAGTAGAAGTTTTCCTTACAATGAACACTTCATTCAATTGGATCACAAAATAATCAGTAAAATAAGAAGTGTCTTTCTTCTCTGTCGCAAGCTGAAGACAATCACAGGGTGAAAGAGTGACTGATAACAAGAACATTTTGATTGACATTTTAAAAAGTGCAAATGTGAAAACGCCCAGCACAAATTTGTAAATACACAACACTCACCCACGGTCCAGTTTACATCATACTATAGTTTCAAAAATTTTTAGACCTCCCCGATTTCCAACCTGTATTATCAAAATGTGGAGATGTTGATCAAAGCAATTAAAACCATTATTATAATTATCGCGTTTCTCAGTCCCAGTGAGAGACAACAGATCCTTCTGCCCTACTAATTTGAGTACATAACTCGCTAATCTTTCACGCAAGGACGAAGAACAGATTCAGTGACCGAAATGTTTTACCATTTTTGGATATTTCTCATGAACCAAGTGAGAGAACGGACATAGCCCTAAGTAAAATACACAATCAGAACACTTGAACTTGAAAAGAATGCAATGTTTAAATCCAAGATATTCATAGAGGCTTCCTCACCTGTCTCCCGCGCCAAAGGCGATCAAAGTGTTGATCTTCTCATTTTCCGACAGGACGTTAGCAAGATACGCCGTTGTGCGGGGAGAAATTATATGGGTCTGAACTACAGTTCCCCTGAGATCTAGACTGCGTAATATTTGGCACATGACAGCTGGACCCAAACAGAATGCTCTGTCCTGTAAGCACAGTAGTAAATATATACATATATGTAACTGCTGGAGTAAGAGCATTAGGACTCTATTGCTTGTCGCGTGCCCTTACGTCAGTACTTCTTAGCGTTTATATTACAAAACACTTTGAAACTTACGAAATTTCACAGTTTTACTACGGGAATATTAATATTACAGTCATCTAAGACTGACAACGTGTAGTTTGGTTAATAGGGACCAACGCTGTTAAAGAGTCCGCTGCCTCTATATTCAAGTTACCTTGAATGTTAAGGCAGGGGTCTCGTCCGAGAGGGTGCTGCATGTCTTAGAAACTACACAATGTTATTCCAGAAGGAAGTAATATTTGAATCATTGTACACAGAGATTTTAACACCGAGAACGAAGATTTCTGTAAAACATTTCCGATACACAACTGTAAATTGCTTTATTTTCTTCTGTTTTGTTAAGAATGAAGAGGGTTACTCCAGTTAGAAGTACATGTTTTCCTAATTTTTGTTTGTGATTTTTACCTCTTTCTTTGGATTCTTATGCTTATTGGACCGTGCATCATCTTGATAGTTGAATAAATAGAGACCAACTTGATGTCACTTGCTCTATTATTTCATTATTTACTGCTCAACATGTTTCGGATGTTAATACATCTATCCTCAGGAGCTTGCGACTTATTTGATGAGTTATTGCATGGTTTGTATTGTTCTGGTTCGATGTGTGTTGGTGTTACGTTGTGGTTTGGCTGGGGTGGTATGGTATCCGTATGCAGGCTTCAGCCTGCATACGGATACCACACCACCACAATGCAACACCAACACACACCGAACCAGAACAATACAACCCATGCAATAACTCATCAAATAAGTCGCAAGCTCCTGAGGATAGATGTATTAACATCCGAAACATGTTGAGCAGTAAATAATGAAATAATAAAGCAAGTGACATCAAGTTGGTCTCTCATTATTCATCTTTCTTTGGCTTTTGATGTTTATTTCATGCAGATAAAAATCAATGCCACCAAACTGATCATGTTGTATCTTCTACTGTCAGAAATTTCTTCTTGCGTAAAAAAAATTAACTCCCTTACTGTGTGACCAGCCAAATGCATGGTTAATAACAAAGTCCGCAGCTTAAAGCAAGGGGATATGATAATATAGGTGTTGGTGGGGAAAATCACACACTTCAAAGGAAGATGAGAAAGAGTACAGAAATAAATCGGAATGATAAATAGTGGGGAAAACCGAGGTTCTCGGAGAGAAATCTTAACCACTGCCGCAGCGTCAATCGTGAAATTTAAGCGAGTCACGTGTGACTGATCACGAGGCTCCGTCTCGAGCAGCCGACCAACAAGCAGGCCGATCTGGTCAGCCTAATGTGTCCTTCCACTTTGTCCTACACTCAATACATAAAAACAAGTTTTATATAAACGTTGCGTCCCTTAGTGAGCTGTCAGTTTTGTGTCCTGCACTATCACAGTGGAAAGCCACCAGTCATAATACTGACAAATCTCCACCCAAGCTTTATATTACACGCAGCATCACGAGACAATACATCGGCTACTGCTATCAAAATCTTCATTTTTGGACGTCTAAAACTAACTGAGATATGAAGTTGTCATATCCATGTGAAGCCGTTCAGTCTGGTACAAATTTACTGACAATGTAGAAGAAAGGGATGTCTTTAAGATCAAGGTCAAGCCTCTACCCTGAAAATGGAAGCATGATTTTCCTCCAATTCTTTGATAAATTTCTAACAGACTGTGCGTGGTCATGTCACAGACGAGTGTGTTATTCAGATAACTTTAATCGAAAATCGTGGAACATTCTTGGGGAAAGACACGTTTCTGTAGACAGGCGTATGCCTTCCTTGATGTCTACTAAATTTTGGGGTAGTATTTATTCAATCGGTGTTACAACACCAGGGGAAGAGCTACGGAGGGGAGGCGAGTGTTGGGTCTGCTTCAGTCGGCAGAGTCCAAAGGACGAGAAAATAGGCAGCAAAATGAAATCTTTAAGTAAAAAAAATTGTTTTCTGCGCTCAATGATATTTCAAAATGCTAAACTAAGTAAGAGGAAATTCAATAACTGTGATTTTTTTAGTGTCCGAATTCCTCTTAAGGGTGGCCGTCGTGATTACTCGCTCCGGGCTTCAAAACGCCAAATCTACCACACTGTATGGCACAAAATATAAATAATTCCTTTTAAGTTAGAACCCGTGTGTTTACCGACATAACACGAAATTCCATGACTTCATAAAACAACATTTAGCACTGCTAAATTCTTCATGACGAAGATATGCACAGTAAGCAGGTCTGCGAGTATGGAAACTGGCAGACAAGAAACATAAATAAGTAAGTGTGACAAGATATATTAGCATGCAGATTCTAAGCGACTCTAACACAAACGTAATTACTTTACTGCACGCTAATAACTGTGGCTAAATTACAAGTAATAAATTATCACGTGGTAATTGCTGACGGAAGTTAAAAATATACTCCTTCCTTAACAGCTCTGGCATTCCTCTCTTGTACATTTTTAATATCTCTAAAAATTCATGGCTTACAAAAGCGGCACTGAATGAATTATGTGCTTTTCTTTTCTTTATACAGCTTCTTTCGAAGTAGGCTGGCTTAACTTGAGGGGTGAAAATGCTGCTCCGATATTTTGCTACCTAAAAACCTTTTTTTTGGCTACTAAACTGAAGAGGAGCATATAAAAATAGAAATATTTTCTAAATGACCACGTGGGTGTTGTAAAGACAGAAAAAGTGAAAAACATGCATTTTACGGGAAGAAGAATGAAAGAAACTTAATACCTTGGTTCGTGTGTGTCTGTTTCGCAATGTTACTGGCCCAGTTGCGCAAGTTACCCACAACTTTTACTCGAAATGTGTGCAAAAATACGTGCACCCATCTTACCATTTTCCGATTTTAATCAAAATGATAAATGTACAATAAAATTTACTGAAATTTCCAACGTAAAATTTCATACAATATTTTGTATAGCGTTGCTACTCATAGATAATACTTTAGCTACACAATTTGAGACTGCAATACCGACAGAAATATAGGTATCACACGAGTGCTTCATAGCAAAAGATGAGTTTCTGCAATCACTGCTACCTAACGCAAACGTAACAGTAGCTTATACATGCAGAGAAAATAATAAAAAAATTATTTACTTTAAACAATAAAACTACAAACCAGAAATTTCATAGTTATTATGATGTGAATTTCAAATCCTACACTAAGAGTATAATTTAATTAATTATTTCATTCAGCTTCACATTTGTGAGAACGCAAGTTTCTCTGATATTTAAAAATCAGACTTTAATATTTTGAATTAAACTCATGTTGATTACATAATGGGTCCAGTTATCGAGCACTGTTAAAAGTAATTCTGGACCACATTCGCCTGCGTGTTTTTAATTTTATGACGAATGATAATGTCGCAACGCAGAATACCGTATGTCGTAAAATCTGGTTCGTTCACCATACGTGAAAATTGTCACGACCATCTGTTTTTATCAGCAAGTACCTGGAGTACAATGTAGTATGCTCGTACAAGGTTCGATTGTGCGAGGTCTGGTAGTTGTGTAGGATGATACGTAACGAAATAGGGACACAGGTCGTCACGCGTGTAGTTCAGTACGTCAAGGTTCCGCCGTTTCGACTCCAAGGGCTTCAGTCCAGCCTTTTCCAAAAGTCGTAGAACCTCTTCGGTGCTGCGTATACAAATTACAATAATAAAACTATAAAACATATTTGATGCAAAATTCTGTAAACACAATACGATAATATTATCTCATTTCTGCCGTCTTTATTTCATTAACTCCTTATGCATGGTAAAAATGTATTTTTTGCAAATCGGTCAATTTTTTGTTCTTCTGTAGGCCACAGGGGCACAGAGGGGAGCGGAAATTAACTAAACACTCTTTGAATCTAGGCACTGAATGCAATTAAGTAGACAGGGCCACGTCTCCGAAGCTTTAACCGCAGTGAATATGTGGAGTCTACCCTGCAAATAATAGGAGGCTGAATTAATTTCATTTTGTACATAAACTGCTAAACATTTGTAATTAAACTAGACAACAGTTTACGTCTGAGCAGTTAATGTGACTCGCGTTGCACATGTTTTATTAGAAATTATGTTCAGATTTATAATGGTATTTTGTCAACTAACACCGTTGTCAATGTTTTGTACTTAGGTCCATTTTAGTACATCAAAGTTTAAAAAAAATTAAAATTTTTGAATGTGTTTAGTTTATTACAGTTAGACCAGTACGTTTCAATTGGTGGTACGCGGTGGTACTAGCGGTATGCTATCAGCATTGGTGGTAAGCGAAGAAATTTAGAGATTTTTTTAACAATAAAAATTTAGAAACATCAATTACATTTAAAAATCGTTTTAAGTGTGTTGAAAAATCTTTTAATTGTGTACCAAGATACTAATTACTTGTTCGAATATAAATACAGTCTCTCCTCCGTCGCGTTATTGATTTAAATAAGAAAAGTATTATCTGCAAATTTGAGGTTTCCACATCAAAATATCCTCGAAGACCATTATCCCGAAAGAAAGCATTAATATTTGGGTCACCTAGTGGTACATGAACATGCTTTTTATTGTGACATTTGTACGTGTACATGTTTTGTATTGTGACAGTGGTATGTGTAAATGTATTGTCTTGTGACAGTGGTCCTTGCACATGTTTTGTAATGTGACAGTGATACGTGTACATGTTTTGTAATGTGACAGTGGTATGTGTACATGTTTTGTATTGTGACAGTGGTATGTGTAAATGTATTGTCTTGTGACAGTGGTACTTGCACATGTTTTGTAATGTGACAGTGGTATGTGCACATGTTTTGTATTGTGACAGTGGTATGTGTAAATGTATTGTCTTGTAACAGTGGTACTTGCACATGTTTTGTAATGTGACAGTGGTACGTGTACATGTTTTGTATTGTGACAGTACCAGGACAGAAAAATGTTTGTAAAGCACTGAGTTAGACGAATGCCAACTCACTTGATCTTGAAACTGTTAATCCAGGCAGTGACGGGGACGTTTTCTCTGGCTGCAATACGGTCGTCCCGAAGGTGCGATGGCAGAAGCTGAGATAGCTTCAGGGCATTGTTCTTTATACGTAAGCGGGACAACGCAGCCGCTATTTTCACCCTGACATTCCACAGGTGCATATCCACCGCCTGAAGACCCGCTTCTTCGAATTCCTGTAGGCGAGATCGCTCCTCTAGTTGATCGCGGGGAAGAAACCGTCTCTTGTACAAGTCATAGAACAACAACCACACCAGATTTGGCTGCTCCTGGAGCTGTCAGACATACACAGGCACTTCAGTATTTGATATGACCGATTAAAATTTGCGATGAGTTAAACAAGTAGACAAATTGAGATTTTCGGAAATCGCTGTGTTAATAGTTAAGAATGCAAATTTTTCGGGGAAAATTGCTGCCTTTGTCTGTACGAGACAATTCCCAACATTAAAAGTATTCACAGCGACATTTTACATTATAAGCCATAATTTATGTTAAGAGTAGGATTCTTTCTTTCATACAAAGTTGACAAATTCCTTGGTTTTGCGTATCGTTTTTATTATTATGCCATTAACTTATAAGGAACTCTAACCCACGTAGCAATGTGGTTAGTATGTACATATGTAGGCAGGTACGAAGCTACCGAAATTAAATTTATTTTACCTGTGGGAACTGGACAAAAAATGCGGTATCTCTCAAGGCTTGGTTCAAAACAGGTTTATCTGAAAGAGAGAATATGAATTTTAAAATGTTTTTGTTCTGTCAGTAACAGCTTTCCTTACCCGTAAGAAGTGGCAGTACCTTCAGTACGTATGGGTTGAGTCAAGAAAAACACAAAAAAAAATGGAGTAAGCTTCATAAAATGTCTTTAGAAATGGAAAATTCACGCCTTAGAAATTGTGCCGCCACTTCAAAGTAAAGCATTCCGAGAAGATGAAGGCACTAAACTCCTCTTAAACGTCGGGAAATATTTAACTGTCGGCAAGACTTGATATCCGTGAGGACTTAAATCTTCATCGAAACCGCTGTGAGGACCTCACAACTCCCACGTCAACCGAGCCTTCACAGGTGCTTACAACATTCCATACAGAAATGTTTGTCTTCACCCCTTCTATCTAACAATATGTAATGTGAAATGTGACTAGTGACGGAGGCTGTCTGCAGCTGATATTTTACAGCGCATAGCTTTAGTTGTCGTGAGTAAAATTTAATGCATGTAACATCACGTAATATTCTGGGAGTAATTCTGAACCTCCTACCGTTTACCACAGAACGGTTAAGGTGCACAGCCGCGGTGGCCAAACCTTAGATCAAGGCCGCTATTTGGTCTTTATCATAATTAATTTGCCGCCTCAGTACGATCAATAGCTCTTCGTTTCACAGCATTATTTGGATCAACCTACATCTGTGAAGAGGCCTTCTCCTAGATGAAGACATTTAAGTCACGATACCGAGGCCGTCTGACTGATGGACATTTAGAATACTGCTTTCATTGGGCGTCAGTAATTATGAACTCTCTTTCAGTGTCCTTCCATATGCCTTGCGTAAAATTAAAGTGTAGAGGATAAAAAATGTGGGCATGTTACAAACTTTTGAGTCTTAGTAATTAACCAACTTAATGCAAATAAGTTTGTTTTATAATAAGTTTATTATATGCCTCTACATGTTTCGAGCACTGCGTGCTCATCATCAGGAGGTCAAAATTGTATCATACAGCATCTGGTATCATCACACTCTGCAGGTGGCCGTCCGGTGCACAGGTTGAGAGTCCCCTCTCAACCTGTGCACCGGATGGCCACCTGCAGAGTGTGATGATACCAGATGCTGTATGATACAATTTTGACCTCCTGATGATGAGCACACAGTGCTCGAAACATGTAGAGGCATATAATAAACTCATTATAGAACAAGATTTTGTGCATTAAGTTGGTTAATTACTAAGATTATACTGAGACTTAAGGTCAGCAAAACATCAAAACTTCTGAGTGTCATTTTAGCGGAAGGCTATCCTTTATATTTAAATCCAGGGCCTTTCGTAGGTGTCACACAAGGAACAAGCTAAAGTAATTCGATATGCTCTGTTATTAAAGAAATTGTTCTGCATGAAATTTGAAGGTCTGTATGGTTATATAACAACTGCATTAGACAATGAAATTACAAGCATAATGCTACCACTGGAAACGTTAGCAAAGTAAACAAAAACCAAACGGCATCTGATGCATTATCAAGCTACCAGCTTCGCGTGTTTCAATCAGTATTTTACAAGATGGAGGAGTTGATTTACATCGCGTGTTAAAATTGCGGCTTTCATAACACTACGCGCAGCCGGGAACCATGAAGATCTCGATTTGTTGCTTGAAGGTTTCTGTGACAGCTATAATAAGGCCACGAAGAGATTCTTCATGTACGCTGGCGATAAAGGACTTCTAGACTTCCCTTTTCAACCCACTGCTCTATTCCCCTCCAGCCTGTTCAAATAAACCAAAAATGATTGTCGCTAATCACATTCTTTTTCACCACTACAGTTCGGGTGATTATTTCTTGTATGTGGAACGACTCTGTAGATATCACCAAGTAAATAGCGCTGTATAGGAGGGCAGTGTGTAAATAATTAACTGGATACGATGTTCAAGGAAGCGATGAGGCCTAATTTGAGCCACTATCCAGCATTTTTCTGGAGGGACTGAGTCAACCTATGAATACTCTCAGTAATTGTAGCTGGTATCTGGTTCGACATTTCAACCCTAGGTCATCCAGAACACGAAGCCGGAGTGCTACCCGCTTGACCACAAAGGAATGATTCAACGACTGGAAGGGAATACAAAGACATAAGCTGCGGGCAGAATGGTAAGAGCGCGAGGGAATTTTGGGGAGGGGGCGCGGATTCGACGCCTTGTTTTTCATTTCAATGGCGTCGATGTACGCACACAACCTTTCTAGACACCTTCTTGCCTTATCACTTTAAGTAAGTATCCACATGCAGTCACATTCCTTGAAGAAACGTACATTAGCCTACGCGTTCCTGGAGATAAAGCTGATGGTACAGTGCCTGTGTGAGACGCCATAAATCGCTAAGGATTCAAACTGCACCTTACTTGTACAAAATATATGAATCTTACTTAAAGAAGGTAAATATGTGATAAGTTACGTAGTGTAACAAGAACTTGCCTTAGCTACTTTGGTCTCATTATATCCTCCACATCTCCTTCGAGTTGTTACACTAACCCCTTTAGAGTACTTTACTGCTCTCCATCTTTTCTAGGCCTTTAATTCGGACCGGTAATTTCTGTGACAACCACGTGATAACTTTCATTAACGAAAGACATTTGCGCCGGTTCACTGAAAACAGAAGGGTCTGAGGGTAATATAACAAACAGTAGGAGAGTTGTGTGACGTCATCCTCGTTATCATGAAATTTCTTTCCGCGGTCCCAGTATAGATGTGTAACTCCCATATTTTTCACTGAGGGATTTACTACATAATCATATCTAATGCTAAACGAATGTGAAGGATTACATCTAAAGACGTCATATATGAGTGAGTAAATGCGTCTCATTTCCCCTTCGTCCTCGAAATGGAGGTGCCTTGGAGGGATCGTCAGGATACATCCAGCCTTAATTATATCCGACGCTGTCCATGTCTTCACCAGAGGTAAGGCGCGTGACGGAGAGAGCCCCGACGCCAGAGAATGTGAGTACCGTCTCGGTCTCTTCGTCTCTGATTGAGACGTGAAACTGCTTTTGTCTTCCATCTCCTCGGAGCAGACAGCTGGTATCCTGTAACAAGAACACGCATGTACCTTAAAACGTCTATTAGCGACATCTGTCAGACACTGATACTAATTACGTTGTCTGTAGAGCAAAGAAGAATTTTCTTGCACCTTAAAATGCGCCTACATATAGTTTATGTACACGTTTATGGTTTATTTAACTAAAATACCAACAGCTCAGATTACGAAGCGTCGAAGGACACTATGATTAGAAAAAAATAGAAGGGAAGGGGCGTGGAAGGAAGCTTTCGTGGCTTAATTCGGGACGCTAACCCGGTATTTGATCAGAACGATTTAGGAAAAACCTCTGAGCCGAAATTTGAACCCACTTAATAAGAAACACTGCTACAAACTAGACAGCAACTTTCATCATCTTACCTCTTAGTCCGGCTGTGTTACAGCCATAGATAATTAGCTTTGTGTTTCTTCCGAAATAGTCATTTTGCAATAACTAAAGGTGATGTTTCAAAATTACGGGATTTGGAATGTGACGTCATGTAATTTGGTGAATAAGTAACAAAACTTTACTCCTCTGCCTTGAAGATGGAGGCAGCGGCTTTCTGCCAACTTTTGGTAGATTATAAACTTGAAATATTGGTTTTTTGTTATGACATGATCATTACAAATGTTGCAAATCAAAGTATTTTTAAATGGTGCACAAAACCAAACAGTGCCGCTGTACAGTACACACACTATCTCAGTCAGAACAGACGATGTTACGTTTGGTTTGTAGGGCAAGATTGAACTGCCTTGAACTCTGCAACATGTCAGAAGAAAATGGAAATCTGATGTAGTCTTCGACCAGGTTTGAATGTGTGTTTGTCACGCTAGAAGCCAGAAACCTCTGCTGAGTGCTGTAAGGAAAACTTTGTTTATTTTACTTTGCAATTATCTAAATTTGACGGGCAATATTACGCTGTCAAGTGGAGCGAAATTAATATCAATAAATATAACCTTTCAGCTCAATTATCATCATCGTCGTCATTACGCAGTCCATTTTTCTCTTCACTTCACTCCCAACAAAATGAAAACTGTACACAATAAAACACACGCTCACCTCTTTCCTCTACAACATATGCTTTGAATTTGTTTCCCCCGTTACTAAGACTGCATACTGGAACATTTAATCCTTTACAGTAATGAGAGCTATTGTATTAACAGCACAGCTAAAGCACAACAGAGTTGTGCTTTAGCCTGCAGCCCGGACACTACTCCAGCCTAACTGCACGTAACCTCCAACATACACCAAACCAAGACCGAAACAATCAATGTGGTAATCAACATCATATCACGAGCTCCTGATGATGGGCATAGTAGTGCCCGAAACATGTTGAGCCTATAAGAAGTACAATAAAATAATAAGTGACATCTAGTTGGTTTTTTATTCTTCAATCTTACATTTTTTTTACATTCAGGTGACCGTGCATCGTGATATATTCTTATAATAAAACCAACGAGAAGCACTAATTTCTCACATTTATTTTTGGAATAGGACTCTACATGTTTCGGACAGTATCTCTGTCCATCATCATGAGTCTAGCACTGTACACACAGCAATAGGTATAGGTCATACAGGTTAAGCTGACAGCATGCTAGCAAGAAGTCAGCATTATTTTCAGTGGCATTTATACTATTACATTATTACACACAAGCCTGGTAATAATACGAATATTATTTGAATATTAAAATATTACTGTTCACCATTATATTCCTATTAGCCAACTAAAATTAACGCCCTCTGAACCCGAATTTGTCCTTTTGTTACTTTATTGAAAATATATTAAAGCTTTAAAAGGGCTTCTGAATAATGTATCACCTTCAACATATATTTTTATTGTGGTGTGCAGTTACCTCGTCTATGTTTCTTGCTGCATATCCCTTTAACGTGATTTGTCCACCTACATCAGGCCCGATCAACCAAAGCTCCTAGGGCGACACGTTGCACACAGCACAGTGTTATAACGCCCGTGGAGGCAAACCCGTTCCCTGGCAACGCCGAGAAAGAATGCAGGCCTGACTTACAGCATACGTCCTTTTGTGTTCGTTCAACATGCTGTGTCCGTCCTAGCTATTAGGATAATAACTACGCTCTGTGCACGTCACGTAGATTGCATTGTAGACGCACTTTAAAATTTGGTATCCATCGTTTTATCGGTAATGCTTCAGAGTGGCTGTCCGCGGAATCATTTTCACACATATCGATCTAATCTACATACATAGCAGTAATATCTATTCTTCTTGTTCTTATTCTTATTCTTTTTTTTTTTAGTCTACTTTGCGAAGATAAGGACACTTAGGGCACTTTCGAGACTCGAAACTGCTCAGAAAATAAATTGAGTTTCAAACTCCCTTTTTATTTTCAGGCATATAAAAAAAGGCGACTCGGAACGGGTTAGATGACCCACAGACCGAATCTCGTTGGGGATGAAACTTTCTGTACCCGTCTAGATCAGCCCTGCGGCCAACCAGCAACCTATGCAATGGGTGACTGGTCTTTCCCGAAGGTACTGCGGCAGGGCCTGGCGTTGACCACCCTTCCCATCTATCGCCGAGGTTAAAGGAAGGGTTGAGCTATGCCTTTACTTCCCCTCTGGGTCTTCATGGCCTGTTCTAGGACGAAATTTACCTTTACCATGTAATTAAATGACGCGTTGTGAAGCCCATCTTCCTTCCCATTAAAGCAATTTTTCCTTTGAAGTTTGTATTTCTTTGTATCGCGTATAACATCCATTTCTCTCAGACTCTTGTTAATGCGCCGTTTGTACTTGCATAATGGGGCGCTTCACGATTTTTAACCTATCATAGTATTAAGGTGATCCAATCAAGGAGGATGCTATGGGCTGCAAATATGATACGTATGGTGGAGGACAGCGGCAAGAACTTGAACCTCAGCCCCTACTCCCTTCTAGTGCCTAGGTTAAGAACAAGCGGAGCTACACTTCCAGTCTCCCTATATGTCTTCATGGTGCGAATAGGGAGAAATTTAACTTTGTTCAAATAGTACTGCGCTGCACCTTAAGCGAACAAAACAAATATTTTTGCTCATTCTCCTTGATGGATTGCGAGCAAATTCATCTCGAGCCCGGGTAGGACAGAGGTATATATATATATATCGGACAGCAGGGCACCACGTCATCAATAGCAACCTGAAGATGGAGATGGAGTCACTCTATGAAATGTTGGAGAACTTTCACATCTTGACGCCATTTTCTTCCCGAGTAGATGTTATTGAACAGCGAGCATGTCAAAGGATCATGTGCGCATGCCACAAGGATTCATGTAGCACCACACTTTTACATCCACTTTATTATTCTTTACGTGGGGTTTGATTAGGCACATGGAACATCTATTTTTACTTTCACTTTAAAACTGTTGCTCTGTGCTTTATGAGAATGTCCTTCGATAAAAAGGAAATTATAATGGCGAAGAAAGACCAACCTCACCTTTCTTGGAAGCCGTTCACTTTCATCACTCAGAGCACAAAATTTATCCCCCCATGAATGGGATGTTCCCAACGCATGCCGGATCCCTAGCAACAACCTTTTGAACTCTGTTTATTCTCCTGATAGTTCCATGTCATTTCCTAATGGGAATTAATCTATCTTACGAATTTTAACTCCACGCAGTCTATTGCTTCCCACCAATCGATGAATTGCCAACTAGGTCTTCACAGGCTAAAACAATCTATCAAGATTTTCGTTGTTAAATCGCACATGTTGTTGAGTTACTCAATTATTATAGCAACTACTGCACATATATAAAATTTACACATTAAAACATTAAAAACGCTCCGACATGTTTCGGCCCTAGGACCATCATCAGGGAGCCATATCGTCCTTGCTAAAGTCACATTATAAAAAGTCACATTAATTGTGTAATGTTATGTTGCGAAGAGTGTCCTGCTAGCAGGGCACTCTCCGCAACATAACATTACACAACACGGCATGCTGCCACAATACCCAACTGGTACAGCGAAATTAATGTGACATTTTATATTGTGACTTTAGCAAGGACGATATGGCTCCCTGATGATGGTCCTAGGGCCGAAATATGTCGGAGCGTTTTTAGTGTTTTAATGTGTAAATTTTATATATGTGCAGTATTTGGTATAATAATTGAGTAAATCTATAAAGAATTACAGCTATAACGATACGCCTTCATCGCTTTACTAAATTCTATTCCAAAACAAATTTTGGGTTGGCGAATTTTTTACATAAACCCCCGGCCTTTAGCGCCATTTAACTTCTTTATGTATAAAAATAAATTTATGAAATGTAATATTTTGGCTTCAGCGTGGAACTTAATAGAGGATGAGCAGGAGAAACAGAGACAGGTTACATTTGAGTGACAGTGATGAGCTGGGGGTATCGGAGTAAATCGAAAAATATTTTACGAAGTCACGCTACTCTGTAAAATATATACATACATATATATATCAGCAACTCTTGCATTGTGGGATTCCATGACTGTAGAATCGCAGAGCAAACCAGCAACGTCAGCAAAACCGATGACCGACCTTCATCCAACTAAAAATATATGATTAAACTAGGCGGTTTCGTGACACACGTTTATAACATTTCGAGATACGACACACAAAATTCGCCGGAAAAAAGAAATGTGTGTTTCACAGTGATTGCAGCGGGGAGAAAATTTAAGGCGAATTTTTGAAACTAATTCTGTGAAAAATTTAAATTGTTTTGAAGGTAAATAAATGTACAATTGCTTCTGTGTAAGCCGTGAAAGAATATGGGAGAATGGAGAAACAGTTCTATTCAACCTTCACTTCAGCTCTAGATTGAAGAGGTTTATCAGCTTCAAGCCCAGGCTTCTTTACCCGAGGTACCCATTGCATAGGAGGCTGATTTGATCCCAGGGCAGGCTTTGATGCCTTGGAGAAGAGAAATATCTCTAACTCCTGCGGGAAGCAAGAACTCGATTTCTCGAAAGACCAGCCCATAATATAGTCACTACATCGACAGAGCTCTCCCGGCTGTCCCTCGGAGTATAGCACGAAACTTCGCAATAAGGAGTGCTCTAGCCATGCACTGGTACATTAATATACTTGCAACACGCGTTTAAACTACAGATAAAAGTAAGCATCCAATACAATTTTAAATTCATTTATTTTTCCATCTGTGAATTACCTCACATATTGAAGTTGTATTTTAAGTTTATTTGATAATTATTTCTTTCATCATCCAACAGTCCAACAGTATGGCTTCGAAAGTTAAAAATGTGAGTTACAAGTGTACGAGACGGCCACCTATAGGTGTGACGATACCAGAGGCTTTGTAATGCAATTTTGACCTCCTGATTATGAGCACATGTGCTCGAAACATGTAGAGGCATGAAATAAAACTTATTGTGAAACAAATTTTGTGCATCAAGTTGGTTAAATACTGAGATAAATACACTGAGATGCACGGTCAGCAAAAGTAAAAAAATCCTTAAAGATGTTTTCATGGTAGCGACTGGCAGGACAGTAAGTGTATAATGACCTGAAAAGGGTGTAGAAGGGTGTGATCGTGACTCCACCCACTCGACATGTACTTTCGGTAATATTTAGTCTTCGAATACGAAGTTCTCACTGTAGTAAAAATAAATATTTATGCTTTTATGTGTTGTGATGACGTGAAAATGGGTATACAGTTGATATACTTCTGAGAAATTTGCTATCCCCATGTCCATGAGAGGTAATCTTGTACCGTAAATGTAGAGAAAGCAGATAGGCCTACCTCCTGGAAGTTGGTAAGTACACGGCGTAACATTTCACAAAACAGTATTTTGCATTTAACTTTACGTCATCAACAACAGCAAATGAAATGTTTTAAATATTATTATTTAAATATTATGAAGAACTGAAGATTACAAATTTAATTGGTTGCATTATAAGTTGATATAGCCAACAGAATATATAACACACTACAAAATTCATGTTTGAAATACTGCTGTTGGAATGACACCCTGTAGCAAGTTATTCTTATACCTAGTTAATTATACATGCGTCAGGTAAACGAGGTTGCTGAAAAAATCTGCCATTATGAAGCAGTTGAGTGGTTCCTATGTTTCTGTCGGTATTGTAGCCTAGAACTTTGTCTAAGAAAATCTATATCAAACTAGTGGCATCGTTTACGTCTCGTTCTATCAAGTGCACGATGTACAGATTCCGTGAAATTGCGATTACTGCTACCATCAGCACGAAAACTTGTTTGTACTAAATTTGTATTTCTAAGCCTATTCTTACGGGTCACTTACGGATTGGCATCCATTGCTCTTTGCTGTTCCACTAACTTGAAGTAATTCTTCAACCGCCATTCCTTGTTGCTAGGTAATAGAATATCAGGAGGAGTATTCTGTGAGTCCATGCGACTGTGTTCGAGCATATGTATCTCGTACAAAAACACCCAATACAACTAATACTTCGACAAATACGGAACTGACAACATAATCATGAAAAATAAAGATTTTTTTAAGGAACAGTATTTCAGTTCAGGCTAACCCACTGTATGTATGTACTTTGCACTCCCGTATTCACAGAACCTTCCAGCCAGGACCGAAACAAACACAAGAATGATCTAAACAGTAGTCTTAATAGAACCGCTATTCCTATATTTATTTCTATACAATAACATTTCGCTTATCCTCTTTTACTATGAAAGCGCTGGGGGTTTATTTCTGCTGACTGGGATGAGGGAGGAAATTATACCGTAGATAGAGTGGGGGTAGAATTTATGTATATACACAGAAAACGCATCTAACATGCGAAAATATCTGGGATAAGGGATAGGGTGGGTTGGGAAGAATGAAGAGGGGTCCTAGAGACGACAGGAAGGTAGACTCTGGAAGCGCATGCTCTGTATGTTTGTCAGCTTGAGACAGCAGCTTATTCTATATATCACGCGACGGCTCTTGAATTCCGCAGCCATCATTACGAAGCTTACATCATCCGACTTCCCCTCCTGCTCTAGCTATACTCCTCTTTCACTCCGTTCACTCTCCTTCTATCGAAACTAAATTTTTATATAGTTTATTACAAACACAACGCCCTGAGAAGAAACTCGCATGTCTACTTTCAGAAGAACAAGTTTTGAGTGGTTAATAAACACGCTTCATAACTGAAGAATAAAAACCAACTAGATGCCACTTATTATCTTATTTTACTTCCTATAGGCTCAGCATGTTTCGGGCATTACTATGCCCATCATCAGGAGCTCGAACTATAATGTTGATTACCACATTGGTCGTTTCGTTCTTGGTTTGCTGTATGTTGGAGGTTAGGTGCGGTTAGGCTGGAGTAGTGTCCGGGCTGCAGGCTAAAGTACAACAGAGTTGTGCTTTAGCCTGCAGCCTACATAAAATTAGGCCAGGTCAATTCCTTCCATGTAGTTTCCACTTGGTTATTCACCATAATCTTGTCAGTTAATGATATACAATGTCAAAAATAAAATCGTCTTTCATTATGAATACATAAATAATAAACCCTCTTGTGAAGCTAACATTAACTATCCACATAGACAGTTCACAATGCACGTCAGTCCATCACTCGAGAGAATAAAAATTTCTCTTACACACATAATTTTAGTCTAAAGAATACAACTGCCCATCGTGTGATGCAGAATACTTTATCGCCGCCGAACACCCCACACTCGAGTGGAGACTGCGCCGTTGATAGGATACGGGGAATAAAGGAAGTAATCGTAATGACTGCAAATTTTGCTTCAAGTAAACCTGTGAATGTATTTGCAAACAATATGTTTTTGCTTTTTCGTTTCAGCGCTGAAAATGACAGCGCGTACTCTTTCAGAGCACGATAGTAACTAATAAAAATAGGTAAAGCAATCCCTTTACGGGCCTGGGCAGGCCCTGAGGGTTCCAGGAGGTTGAGATTCGCAGATTTCAAAAAAATCGGCACATGAAAGTTGTAAGGTTGTCAGCCCTATGTACCGGCCGCGTTTACACGCTCAGAAAATACCCCTGGTATTCATTTCTTTTAGAGGCTGAGTCAAACCCAGGGCCATAGTGCGGCCGGAAAGATTATGTGAACGAAAAATTCCAATGACACCATCGGGAATCGAACCCGCGACCTTCGGACTTGTAGCGCAGTGCCTCAACCACCGCGCCACTGCGTGTTCTATAGTAAACTAAAACTAGGTCTAGTACGTGTGTAATTTATAGAGATGGGATCTGTGAAAACAGAAATCAACCTTAGTAGAAACCATCCCGTTGTGTTAATTACTAAATAAACTACGCTTACTCCGATGTATGCTATATGTTTTGGCCCTTTCTGAGGCCATTATCAGGCATGTCAATACAAAAATCATGTAAAGGAATATACAATTAACTAAAACGTAAGGGGGCCGTTACGTGAAGTATACATATTAGGCGCAATTACTCATAAAATAAACTAACATTGCGTCGATGGAGTAAGTGTGGTTTATTACTTACTTACTTACTCCATGGTGCAGAGTCCTTCTTGAGCAGCTAACTGGTTTGCAGTTAGTCAAGAAATTCCCCGCATTTCACGGAACCCGAAGGTTCATTACCGCACTCACAAGCGTCC
>Ga0123352_10002093_pt1 | contig 27515 bp, 18 predicted proteins | sample TergutLab28metaG_FD_89700 | JGI IMG/M metagenome (GOLD analysis project Ga0123352, IMG submission 89700) | Labiotermes labralis P1 segment gut microbial communities from Petit-Saut dam, French Guiana - Lab288 P1 | ecosystem: Host-associated > Arthropoda: Insects > Digestive system > Gut ... | reverse complement strand
TAGGTGTTTTTTGGGGGGGGGGGGGAGGTTCTCGGTAGGTATGGAGCTGTAGTCGTCCGGAGGCCTGATCTCTGTCCTTCTTGAATGTGCTGCGTTTGACGGGGGTGGGGGTTGAGCGGCCTTGGTTGCGCGTTTCCTTGCCTAGGGGAACAGAGATGCGTGTGTGAGTAGGGTGGCAGAATGTCCTATTCTAGTTATACGTGGGAGGGTTCTTCTGTATTGGGAAATGTAAACATGAAAGCTGTGAACTTACCTAAGCTCTTGGTGCTAGTGTGTTCCTGTTCTTTCCTGTTGTGTCCGCTGGTGGGTGTGAGTCCATATGGGTAGCGGTGCTCACTGGTGGAGTCCCCCTGTGCTGTGTCTCTGCTGTAGTAGGTTCATTCACCGTGTTCACTGTCGGGTGTTTTTTTGTTGTTGTATGGGTGCTTTGTTTACTGTGCGGCTGGATCTTTCACTGTGTGGTAGGTGGTACTGCAAGGCACTTGTTGTACGGTTGGTCGTAGTTTTAATACGTAGAATTCTTACACTACGGCGGTGTACTGTGTCATTTGTACTATGTACGCGGCTTCTTGTTCTATCCGTGATGTGGTGTCTTCTGCACTGCTGTATGTACCACTGTTTGTTTGCTTCATCCTTGCTGGGAACAGCTATCGGTGGTCCTAAGTTGGGGTGGGTCATTGTCATTCTCTCGGCTGGCCGGGGTATTGGTAGGGGCTTATTGGGTTATTTTATGGCTTTTGGAGTTTTAGCAGGGCATCAAAGATTTTGTTGGGGGCTATGTTAGAATCGTCATTTAAGTGGTTGTTATTGGAGAGTTCTTTGTAAATGAAGTATCTTTCTATGGTGTTGAGGTGGGCTCCCTTAGCTTGGTATTGCAAGATCTGCATTATTTCTTGGAGGGGACCAACTGGGTGTGAATGTTCTAAAGCATGTTTGGCGTAGTTGGAGGTGTTTCTACCGGACCTGAATGCATTTCTATGTTCTTCAAGTCTTTGTGTGTGTGTCTCCTCCTCAGACTATCAATCCTTAATTTTCTCTCGTACCTGGTCTTAATCATATCTTCCTACCTGCACAGTCGGATGCTCGAAGAGTTCTTCCAAACACCCACACCCGCTTGACGTTGCATGATGGCTGGCGTAGCTCAGGGTGGAATAATTTCACCCGACCTTTTCAGTCTGTATGTTAATGACTAGTTTTCGCCTTCCCGCTACGTCGAGTTGGCTATCTACGCGTACGACACGGCCGTTCTAACTAGGTTCCGTCAGCCAGAACTGCTTGTCAGATACCTGGAGACATATCTCAGTGACTTAGAGCGGTGGCTGCGTGAGTGGAAGATCGCCATCAATGTCTCGAAGAGCTCCGCGATTGTCGTCACCAAGACCCTATGGGAATCCCGTCACCTCGACGAATTCACCTCTTCGGGGAGCCAATCAATGGGTCGTATCCCTCATTATCTTGGGGTGACCCTTGATAAACGGCTCACCTGGTCAAAACACATCGATAAGCGGCACAGAGGCTGGGAACGCTGGGACCTATCCTGAATAGGAGAAGCGGTTTCTCCGTGAATGAACTTCTTCTGTATAAGCAAGCAGCTCATTCGTCCCATGATGAACTATGTGTGTCCCGTCCGGAGGTCCGCTGCTCGCTCCCATATCAAGAAAATGCAGGTGCTGCAGTCCAAGTGTCTTTGCGTTGCTACCAATTTACCCTGGTGCGTTGGTAACAGGCAAATTCCCTGTGATTTGGGAGTCCCATACTTCTCCGACCATATCAGATCTCTAACCTAGAGATTCGACTCGAAGTTAGCTGATGTGGGGAACGCCTTAGTTGAGCAGCTCGGCGGACATCTATGCTGACCAAGTATCTACCCGCGCCCCCTAATTAGGGGAAATCAGAACCGGCACTCGTCCTGGTTACCCCCAATGTGACCGTGGATACATCGAAATCTACCAACTGGCACTTTTTCGGCTACCCTGACTGAGGGTTTTCCGTGCTTTTCCTCAGTAGTAGGCAAATGCCAGGGTATAACCCGCAAAGACGGGACACAGCCTGCACTCTCCCCATATTACAACATTTTTACGCGGTTAGTCCATCGTTAACTTCACTTTGACCACTCTGGGTTCAAATCCCATAAAGCCTTCCAACCAAAGTTGTTCCCCCCCAGTAGGACCTATTGCCTCGTAAGCAATGGACTTTAGCATGCTCGCGTAGGAATTTTTAACCGCGACGGGAAATCGTTAGTGCATGCACAATCCCTGTTATAGTTTTAGGTGTCTATTGCTGAACCCAGCGATGCGGTCAACGCAGGAATGGCTGTACAGACTGAGGGACGTCGACCTGCGCTTTCGCGCAAGTCTCCGCCCCGATATCTTTGGTTGGTTGGTTGGTTGGTTGGTTGAGTGGATTTTAAAAGGGCCGCTTTGCTAGAGCAGGTTAAAGCCTCTCGTGGTTTTACTCCGGAGTAGGTTACAGAATGTTTTGCTTGCTCTGCTGCATGCCATTGCTTTGGTAAGGTAAAGGGAGCAGTATTCTGAGCAGAGAGAGGAAGGAGATGTGTTGCGTGGAAAAGTTGTTGGTGCGATGTGGTTGTTCCCTAATGTTATTATGACAGGGAGAGGTCAAAATAGATTCGTTAGTTTTCTGGGCTAAGTCAAAATAATTGCCCTACTTCAATGCTGCAGCCCCATGGTCCAAAATTTTACACAAAGTTTCTTTATAAACCAACTGAACAAAGGGCCTATTTGCAAGTGGGTAAATTTGAAAATGTTCTGTATGAACAAAATAAAACTGAGAACTTAAAATTAGATTTGTCAAATTCTGACTGCATTTCTCACAATTTCACAGAAATCTTCTAAACCTGGATTGTCTGATGGCATTTTGGAACAGTAAATTTATAATTTAGGTTTAGTAGTTAATAGCAACTATGATAGAGATCTAGAAAGTTGTGTCAACATGCACTATTTATATTTTGACCATTAAAAGCATGTCATTCATTTCTACCACCAGAATAAAGGCAATAGGTTCCTTTGAAACACTTGTAACAACACACCTTACTATCTTGTAGTTTTTTGGATTATTGACTGTCTCATAATCCAGAAAATATTAATTATTAGCACTGTGACATCAAATTTTATCTACAATTTGCAAGTATAAATTGCAAAATGTCATTTATATCAAAATTATAATCATATCATTACATAAATTGTTCCCAAAGTAAACTGGCTCAATTTTTTTATAGAGCAATAAATATTCAGAATGAAATTTAAATAGTGATTGAGCAAAACTGTTTTTTTTTTGAGATGCAATTTACTTTTAAATTGAAACCTCTTGATAAATTCCACAGTAAACAACTTATGTGTCACTTTCAGTGAAAGGGTTGTCATTAGTGTTCAATACATGCAACAAAATTAATCAGTAAGTATGTTTACTATTGAAGTTAGTCTCGAAGAAATTTTTATTGCAAGTAAAGTGGAAAGTTTACTTCTGGTCTATTATATGTGCCATATATGATCATTACAATTGATTAGTTTTGTTGATGGTTTTACAACTTTACTGTCCTCGAGTTAGAGGCGTGAGTGAACCCTTACATACACCCCACTGTTAGTATTGCAGGGTTTTGAAATGAGGTAAATCTCCTGGTCCACAGGTTCTTCACAGTCATACTATATCCTAGTCTTACAGTTCTTTGATAGATATTGACTATCAGATTCATCAGGTGAAGCTGTTTGAAACTAACATTCCATACCTATCCAGTGGCTTTAATTTTTGCTGTTTTGATATGTTGTTTCATGAAGTCTGTAACATAATATTTTACAAGTAATTTTCAGGCTGTTTGGTACCTATTTCTTTTAACACAAATGACATATAACCACCAGATAGTGGACTAGGTTACAGGACCAGGTATCCTGACCGATGTTTTTTGTTTCAAGAAGGCCACAAATATGATTTACAGCAATTTATAAAACATTCTCTTTGTACCATACGCACATAAGTTCTGTGCCAAAATGTGCATGGCTTTGAACAAGATAGTGTTGGCACAGATTTATGCAACATGTATAAAACAACCTTCATTACACATATATTTCTTTGGAAGTTCAGTATGTATGTCTGTCTGAAATTAAATCCCGTTGGATAAAATTAGAACTAGATAGTAGAAAAAAGGAATCACTTGTTAGACATACATGATGACAATATAATACAGAACCATGTATTTAATCAAGATAGATATTTGAGTTCACGCACAACCTAGTCTCCAGTTGCAGTAGCTACAAAATTCGGTGGCTTTTAATCAGTTCTTTAATTTGGAGAGCCCTATAAGACCCCTGAAATTTTTAGAAGTTATGTAGCTCACTTAGTTTGGCGTTTCATATGTTCATCTATTAAGCATTAAACTTCAAAGTCATAAAAGCAGTTTACAAATGAGACCATAACTTGTAACTTTAGCACATATGAACATCAAGGCACATTTCCAACATTAATGCATACAGAGTAGTTACAGCAGTCATCATATAAAACTAGAGGATACCAAGATAATTGTTGTATTGTGTTGTTGTATGTGTGTAACTGCTGAGTGATATATATATATACATATATATTTATAAAGATGTGGAATAAAAATATCTCACTGTTCCACAGCAAGTTGCATAATGAAATGTGCTTGACTGGGAAGAATATTAATATTATATCATTTGAAGTAAATATCATCTGTTTGTTTATTCATGCTTCATTCAAAAGTGCTTTTATTGGCCTAGATTGTATGACATTAAAGATACTTGTAATAAGATTTTGGCATAATGAACTGGAAGAAAGCAGTCATTACATGATTGTTGGCTCTAATCTTGGCATTTGTCTGAACTTACAAAACCCATAAAAAGTGAATTCAGGACAGCCAAGATGTAAAAATCATAATAAGGTCTAATATCTTCAGTATATTAATGTAATAAAATATATTGTTATTGGTTGCAGCTAATCTGTTCATTGATGTAAATGCTTTGCTGATTAGTGGAGAAAAGGACGTTTCAAAGCCTTGGCATAGAATTTAATGTAATTAATGTGTGGGATTTTCTGTTTTGAGACCCAGATTATGAATACATGTCAGTGGTTAATTTGAAACTCATAAGACTAGGATTTGGTGTACAGGCTAAAGCTTCTGAATGATATAAATACCATTCTGCTTGGGTTTTATTGCCTTGCACTTAAATATTTAACATCAAAAGCAGTAAATTTTCACAGAATATCGTGAGCCAAGCCTTCATATAAATCCTACTTTTGTCAATCATGAGTGTTAAATTCCTGAAAGATGCAAAGATGGGTGAAACTCTACTTTGCAAGAACAAAACTTTATGGAAAAGTGAGAGGTTATGGGAACAATCTTGTTCTTGGTTTATTTAATGATGTTATAAAGTAATTCAGACCATATAGCGTTAAGTGATTGGATGGTGGTGCATTAACAAATGAAGGAAGTAATTGTGGCCTACTTGAACACATTACAAACCAAAGACCACAAGATGATTCCTGTCAGTGGTGTACCGAGGGGGGGGTGTTGGGGTGTTCAAACCCCGCCCGAAATTCTGAAAGCCCTCCAAAATCATGCCAAACTCAACCTGATTGTGAAAACTGTTAAAAACTGCCGAATTTAGGATGCCAACACTCCAAGATGTTTGGAAAAAGGCAGTAAAATTCTAAAACTACCCAAGTTCGCAATTGTTTTACATTAGTAATGACAAATAAATTGGTTGTCACCATAAATAGACCTAAAGTACAAAAAATTAAGAAACCTTTACTATATGAAATGAAATTACTTGTAGCAAATTACAGCTGCCACCAGAAACCTTGACTAGGGGGTAGGGGGCTGCCGCCCCCAGATCTCCGTTCTCTGTCCTCAACCGAATTTGTTGAACCCTCCCCGAACACAATTCCTGGGTATGTCACTGATTCCTGCAGGAGGAATATACATATATGGTGCAGTGTAAGGGTCAGCTGACTATTGTGGTGGCTACTGGATTGCTATTGGTAGGAGCAATAGAATATTTTATTGGTACACACAGACTGAACATGTCAATTTGAAGCAGAATGTAGTGACCAGGTGTACAGTGCAAATATTCTCAGGGTGGATAGTAGCAAGTCATCATTCACTACAACATCTTGTTCATGCGCATCTGTTGCATTCCTAGAAGGGATCATCTCCTGGTTGTGGACAGTATATGAGTATGGGCCTGGAGGCACTAAGGAAAATCACAAAAAACAATCTCCAAATATAACTCTTATCAGATTTGATATTCAGGGAGACCTTAATAAGCTTTTTCACACCCCCTCCAAATGTCTGTAAGAATCCTGAAGTACTCACCTGGAGTTCCCTAATAGTGATTTTTGTAAATTAGCTGACATGCAAATGTCAAACACCTGGAATTAGAGTTGTTATCATTTTGATGTGTAGAATTACCTACTGGGCTAACACTAAAATCCAGTAAATGAATCAGACCTCTAGGACTTCTTCCTGAGGCTATACAAATTTCATTATTATGCAGAGCCTATTTTGTTTTGCAGAAAATTTTAAAAGTGTAAAATCTTTCATAATCACTGTAAATACAAATGAAACCTGAATACTATCTGTTTCATATAAGGTGAACATTTGTCATAACCTTCTGAAAAACTATTAGAAAATTAGATATTTAGAGTGAGAGGACTAATGACAAACTTTTCAGTACGTATTGTCTAGGTTACAGTCCCAATAATCTCATTTATGATTGCCACTGTTTTGGAATAGCTTGCTTTCTCCATCTTCAAGTCAAAATACATTTATCCCTACAGCTACCCTGAGGATAGGGGCAGAATTCTTCAGGAGGTGGTAAACATCCACCAGACTACATTACATCATAACCCCAAATACCACACTTGAAATCTCAACTGCTGAAAATATTCATGTATTTCCTGATAGCTAGCTTAAATTGAAACAGCTGAAACCTTGTGTGGCTGCAGGTGTTGTACCTGAACATGTTCCACACTCTAAGTAGAAGAGTTTTATCATAAAACAATATTGTTACATAATACACAAAACACTTCTCATTAAAATAAGGTGGCATGTTTGAAAATGAACTGGAATATTGCAGATAGGTGAAGATGTGTTCTTTCAGTCGGGAGGAAGAGTCATTAGTGGTTATGTTGGCGACATTTGGAACACTATGGCATATATTCTCAACTTCACGTAAGTTTAACAATCACGATTTTTGTGTGTTATTAGATGAGTCTTTGGTTGTGAATGGAAAGGAAATTGTCATTGACAAGGGTAACATGTATATACACTTAAAGTTCCAGTAAGTAGCACCGCTGGGATAGGGTTGCCAGATATTGTAACGTCCACACATTAGACTGTTGTACCTAATGTGTAACTTCGAGTACCTACAAATCTCAAAGACAAAACTATTTAATTTTTCACTTATTATATTTCAGATCCCATTTCACATTTTCAATTCCCCTATCATCATTGCTTATGTAAAAAAAAATTAGACACCAATAATTAGTTGCTGAATATACAGAATCCATGTTGGGTGCTGCTGGTTGGTGGAATAGTGAAAAACAATGGATCTTTCAGTCAATTTCCAGTTAACAGAGCTTTATGGATCATCCAGTGCCAGATATCACAGTTTTTACTGCTGCATTGATTCTTATATTTTGTTAGGTTGAAAGCTAGAGTTCTGTTAATTTTTTCCAGAGGTTCCATAAATAAATTATTCTAATGTGTGGTTTCATTAAAAATGCTAGTGTAAAAGGTATTTCTTAAATAAAATTATAATTCTGAAGCCAGTTATATCCTCAGTTACAAGTTTTGGTGGGAAACATTTAAGGATAAAGACACTTTGAAGACAGAGTAGTAGATGGAAGGATATTATAATAGATCTTAGTAAAAAAGAGAACAGGAAGGAATGTACTATTCATCAGCTTATGAAGAAACAAGTAGTGGGTTGTTGTGAACAGAGTATTAAACATAATATACAAATAACCAACAAAATTCACTTCACTGTGTATGATGTACTTTAATCACATTTTTCTCGCCAACATATTTCAGTTGCTATTGTGGCTATCTTCAGGGTGAAATTACAAGAATACAAAGGTACAGTGTGGTTAGATGTGTTGTTACTCCTTAACAACTACAAAATTATTATAATTTCAGTTAAAATATAAAAGTAATATAAAAATAGGTTAAAAATGGAATTTTATATATACAAGGGTCGTTCAAGTCACATGGGGACTTTTGAGTTTATAAAATAAAAGAACAAATTTCAAGGAGGGGAAACTGCATTTACCATTTATTTTTTTTTATTTGAATTCCTTGTTTGTTACAATCTGTCCGGAGACATTTAGTAACTGTTGTGTCAATAGTGTTAGAGGCATGTAGGAGATACTTCCAGTGAAGTTCTCCTTTCTATTCTCTATCGCAAGGATTGATGTTGTCTCAGGTGAATGTTGCTGAGTTAGTTAACCATTATTGATGAGGTCAGTAGGATACAGTCCCTTAAGTCTGCGAGTTCTGAATTGCTCTTTAAATAATGTATTTGCTAGGTTGTTGGGGTGAGTGTCGAGTCATTTTCGGTATTTTGCACTGAATTTTTGTGCTTCTTGTTTGACCGTTGGTATTTGTAGATCATGTTTGATTTAGTATTAGGAACATACCATGGAGCATCTGTTATTATGCCTAGCACTTTTGACTGGAATCGCTCTAGTATCTCTAGATTTGAGTTCGATGCAGTTCCCCATAGTTCGATTCCGTACTACCATGGATCGAACTTACTACTGCGTGTAGTACCGCCAGGGTAGGATCCATTGTTATACATGTAAAATTAAGAGTCACAGTTTGACTTGAACGCCCCTTGTGTATATATATAATTTTAACTGACATTATAATAATATTTTTATTGTCTAGAGTGACAACACAACTAATCACATTGTACCTTTGTATTCTTGTAATAATTTCACCCTGAAAATGGCCACAATAGCAACCGAAACAGGTTGGTGATAAGAGTGTTATCACAATACACGTACATCATAGACAGTGAAATGCCTTTTGTTGAATATTTGTATATTATGGACCTGATAAATGCTCCGAAGTTGGAACATATTAAAAGAGTAGTAAACTTTTGTCTTCCACAAGATTCAGAGACTTTCTTCATGAGCTGAGGAAATATTTGCTTCTCAAAAAGGACTCTTTTCCATGGTGTTAGTTATTAGCTTTGGTTGTAGTTCAGTTACTACTTTTCAATATAAACAGAGCAACAAAGTTAATACAATTTTGAAAGACATATTTCGAATGGAAAGAGAATTATGTGTTTGAAACATCTTCATAGCTGCAACATGAAGCTTTTGTGATCCTAACATGATATAAAATTGGCAATATATTATATGCCACAACCTATGGATATAATTTTACTGTGCATAGAATGTGACATATTAGTATTAACCCTTCAATGGGAATTCAAATTCCAACTCCTGTGTGCAACAGAGGTGTTTTAAGTTTATAATACACTTAAATGCATTCACAAACATATGGTGCATTGAAGCTGGTAGCATATGAAGAGTTAAAGGTTTGTACATTTCATCAAGTCTGGCACTGAAGGATTAAAATCACACATCTGTAAAACACAGATACACAGTTATCAGGCAGTAGGGCTTTAGAGCTCTATTTATTTAAACTACCACAAAAAATATAATTAAAATGCAGTCACTTGTTATATTGACACTAATTTCTCTATTTATTAATACAGGTTAAATGTGAATGATGTTTCAAACCTGAGTCTGGGTGTACCCCAAGGAAATGACAAATGGACAGGTCTTCTGGGTGAGCTCCAGAATGGACATATGCATGTGATACCACAATTAGTCATGGAAAACAAGAGAAGAAACGTTGTAGACTTCACACAGCCATTCGCTACATTAGGGTAGTTCATATTTGTGACAACTCTTGAATATTAGAACAACAAAGCCATTATGAAGGGACTGGACAGTCAGTTCAGTCTATTCCATTTCCCCTTTATGGTAATCTTCTTGGGCATGCATGCCTCATGATTATTGTAGCAAAACAGACTATGTTTCATCATATTGCTTACAACTAATTTTAGGATCCTGTCTCAGTAATTCCTTCCTTGTCCTTAACAACTATACAGTGACTAATGACAGAATGTTTACTTTTCACCTGATACTATTATGATTTCATATTGACCAATTAATTTCCAGATTGAACTCTGCATATTATGCAATAAGAGCTGTAATAGCAATGTTGTCAAGGAAAACTTTAAGAATGCTACATTTTTCTTATGTACATTCTATCACATCCTACAGCATAATTTTGGGGGGGGGGGGAAACACCCCTAATAGTGTTAAAATATGCAATTTGGAAAAAAAGACTAACTTGTAGAAAATGGATTCATGTACAGAACTGTTTAAAACAATAGAAATTTTGGCTTTCTATTCCCAGTAGACATTTTCACTTTTATTGTGTGTGGTGAACAACAAACATTTATTTACAAAGAACTTGAATGTCCTTAAGCACAACACTAGATCTGCTAATGATTTTCATCTACCCAAATAATAAAAAGAAGCTCATTATGCAGGAATTAAAATTTTTAATCATCTGCCTACTCGCATAAGTTGTGCAGCGAATGAAATTAAAGTTTTTAAATCGACCTTAAAGAGGTTTCTTCTTTGTAAGTCATTTTATTCTATTGAGGAATATTTTAATTCTAATAAATAATGTATATTGCAGGTTTTTGTGTTTTGATGTTATAATTAATATTCAAGTATGTAATCATTGTAGTAGAATTGTATTCCATAATTTGACAGCTGTAATTTAACAGATAATTTGTACCATCACATTATGACTATTTCCACATCTGTAGGTTGTACCTTTAAATGGATAAATTGAAAATAAATGAATGGAAATGATAATCACATCAAGGAAGTTCAGATCGGCAAAGCATATAGCATGCTCAGGAATAATGAGAAAATTTCTCTCTCTCTCTCTCTCACACACACACACACACACATTATGTGGTTACTTAAAAATTCCGATTAAATATGTTATTTGGCCATTTGACTTTTGATTTTATTTATTATTACAAAACCTACTTTACCTTAGTCCATAAAACAGCTTTCACATCCCATAAATCATTGTACATGTTTTACTAAAATTCAGTATTGTGCATCAGGGTACTGTATTTTTGAAAACTTAATTTTTTGTTGTTTTACTAAACATTCTGCAGTTTTTACTTAAATGCTGTGTATAAATTGGTCACAGAGCTCTATAAACTGCAAATTTTTGTGTTCTTATGTGATGCACTGTGAAGTAAACCCTTTGCAGTTTTGTTAGATGTTGTAAGACACTAACTACATTCTCTGTATTCTGCATGTGTATCATGTTGCAGGGTCCAGATGGTGGTAAAGAGCGTAGCAACATCACATTTTTCCTGGCTGTGGTCCCTGAGACCATTCTCTGAGGCAGTGTGGCAAGCAGTTCTCACATTTCTTCTCTTAATCTCTGTTACTCTATACCTGAGTCTCTGGACAGTGAATAAACTGTTTCCTCAGGGAAAGCAGGCTAAACCTGACTTCTTCGGTAACTTCATGTACATCTATGGCCTCTTCTGCTACCAAGGTTACTATACATAAGGATTTTAAGTACCATCAAACACAACCAATGTATGTTACACACTTTATTGTGGCCACAATAAATTATGTAACATATATTAGTTGTGTTTGATGCTGATTTCTTATTATAGTGGTACACTGATTTAAGATTCTGTCTATGTGTAATATGTAAGTATTCATTGATTGTATGTTCTGAGGTGATCAGATTTCTTTGCGTAAACGTGATGTCTTATTTATTATAATAAAAAATTATTTTTATTATATATATTTTATTGGCAAGACTCATTCTATGCTGTGTCTGTTGTTATCTAATGACAAGTTCTATATTGACTTTGGTGGATCTCTGGAGTACTAAATAAATGATGATGATTAAAATCTTTCTTTGGTACAATGAACATAATAGAATATGCATAAAATTTGTTATTACGCATACTTAACTTTGTTTTAATTACAAATTAATCCTATGTTTAATACAGGGCAGTATGTTACAGTTTAAACTCAAAGCAACATAGAAATCAGGACCAAAAAATTAAGTGATTTCATTCATTACTAAGAAATAAGAAAATTTATCATTACATAACTAAAAATGTCACTCTGTGAAGGCAAATATAATAATTTCTTTTAAAGTTTCAAAGAATTTTATCAGAACTGTTAAAGTCAAATAAAAAATAACATAAAGTAGTAATTGTGGTAGTTATTAAATAGCTACTCACAAATGTAAGAATGTTCATCCCACCAGTGCCTGAAGCTACAAGTCACATTTTTTAGGATAAATGTTTTGGAAGTAAAGGTAATCCTAACATTTCCATTCATGTTAACTTGTGGGGTCAATTCAATTTTACAACAAAAGAATTATGTTTCCATTCCTCAGGTTATGCACCATGCAGTAATTTGACTTCCATTAAAATAATGATGCTCTGGACTTCACTCCTGGGATATGTTTTGATTCAAGCTTATGGGGCTACACTAATGTCACATATAACTGCAGTGATAAGTGGGAAACCAACATTTAACAATCTTGAAGGCCTATTACAATCCAAATATTCTTTGGCTGTAGTCAGTGGATCTGACATACATTCTGCACTTGAGGTGAGGAACTCTGTTTAGATCCATTTGCTGAACATAGGGATCACATTCCTGGGCATTCTACACTGATAACCAAAGCCACGTACAGTATGTAGTGCACACATTCCATTTGTGCTGCTGAAGTACATTAAGGAAATTTCTGAAATTGCTGAAATATATTTTATAAATAATTCTCATTATAACAAGCAAGACTGTGTTTTACGATATGATCACAGTGTTTCTATTCATCATTGCTAAGTTACTGTTTATTTTACGGTCAATTGAGGACAGTACACATAAAATTCACTGTACAATTCCTGTAAATAAAAGTAATGGTTGTTCTGATTACATGTCATTGTTAAATATACCAGATAACACTACTATTGAATGTCATATATTATTTTTATGATTATTCCAAAACCTAGTGAGATATATTCACAAGACAGTATTAACTGATCTACTCTATCAATAGAAAGAGAGAAGAAAACTGCACTTGTAAACTGTCCAATGTATAATGGAAAATTAAGCAAAGTCTGTCCTTATACAGAAATCCAAGGGAGATGTGTATGAGGCTGTGTGGAAGAATGCAGTCAAGATGGTTAACAGTGACCAACAAGCATTTCATGAGGTCTGCTCTGGTGAAGTTGCATCCTTTGTAACTTCTGATGTTAGCACTGTTATAAACTGTACGGTGACACCTGTCAGTGATCTGTACTTCTCATTCTGGAGTAGCAGTGGGCTTGTCAAAGGCTTCCCTTGCAAACATCTCATCGACTTCACGTATGTTTTTTACAGGACGCTGAAGTTTTATTGTGTGTACGGATAGAAGGAAATTATGACAGAACTTTATTATCAGATCTAATATTATTGTACTGGAACTCCTCCTTTTTACAACCACTCTAACAACACATCAATTATGGATCAGGTAACAGGGCCAGTCATATTCCTCTGTTATGCATTACATGATTTTGTAAATCAGGTTTTTTGGGGTAATGGAATATATTTATGATGACTGACCTGCCAGTAACCAGACTTAGCATATGATAATCACTTCCCAAGGAAGTGTCTGGAGCTGTGATATATGAATTTCAGGTTTGGAAACTGAATATGGGATGTTTATTCATATTCACCTAACAAGTCGGAATTTCATCAGGGCAGTGCTGTTGCAGGTTATTTTGTCTTCACAGGAGGAGAATAAGGGAATGAATGACTACATATTAACAATGAATAAAATAACACAAATAAAAACCTCACACAATTTCAATGAAGAAAATGTGTATTTTACAACAGTATTACTTTTTTTTTAGATGCAGTAAGAAAATATTACTATAATTATGATTAATTTCCTTGACAAAAAGCTTTCTGCTTCTACTCTTGGTTTCTATGCAGCAAACAGATTGAAACAGTGACATAATTTTAAGGAATACTTGCTAGTAGCTGTTTTCTTTCTGTCTGTCCTTTAGCATTTTACACCTTCGTGAGACTGGAATTCTGAATATACTCATGACTCGACACCCATCACCCTTCTGGAAACGAAAAAAGAAACATCATCATGCATCTAACAGCTTTGAAGGAGGTGTTCAGATTGTCCAGGTTGTTCCTATTCTGGGTTTATATGCAGTCAGCATCATTTTGGCATTCTTTTTGCTGATTTTGGAAACTGCTACAGCAATGCACAGCTAAGGCTGTAACATAAGGAGCAGGGGTCTGTAGCAATCTCAAAGTGTAGACCACAATGGAATATGTGAAGCCAGAGGCCAGTAAATTATGCTTCAATTATGTACAATTAATGTTTAATTAAATTAGACACAAGTACATGACACAGTGGGTAGGACAGTTTTAAACCACATACTTGTCATTAATGTGATATTTGTCACTTCATATGAAGTTCTGTTCTGTTATAAATGGAAACAACTCTTAGTTCATATGATATTTCAGGTCTTCAGCTCCATGCACATTATAATCTGATGCTTCTGGGCTGTTCCGCAGCATCAACTGGTTAGAATTTCAACAAGTTGATGCCGCGCTACAGAGCAGAAGCACCAGATTCTAACTCTTAATTCATTGTTGGAATGTCAAACAGAAGTCTAAACCACAGCTTTGATTAGGAAAAACTAATTTGTATCAAACCAAGGCCTAAGTGCAATGGCATGTGTATAAAGCTAAGAAAAATTATTTTGCAGTAGGTGGGGCTTGAAGAAGTCCAAAACAACGACATTCAAAGATTCAGGTTTAATGAACTGTGTTGCAAATCCGCAGCCTCAGTTTATAGTTTCTCAAGCACTCCCCAACATCCACTTAAGAGGTGTTTTGTTTCTTAAAGTCTTGAAAACTGAATCTTAACTTTCCCTTCAAAACTACAACTTCAGTTGCAAACCAGTTCTCTTCACATACCAGGTAACTGAATCCCTCACCTGCCTCCATACACATCATCCATAGTGTAAATCTGTCATGCTCTCTACCTTGGAAATTAAATATGATAGCAGAAAGGCATAAAATGCACAAGAACTTTGGAAGAAAAACTCAGAATTTTGCTATTACAAATGCATTACAGTTGAAGTCTTGGCACATAAAGTAAGCAATTTCTGTCACACTTGAGAAAACACATCATTGCTCAGAGAAACTCCCAACTAGCCACCTTTGGTAGGATATGGGGAAGAAATTCACTTTTCATTGAAGATTTTTCTGCATGGTCATGCTAGACAGCAGCACAATTCTTACTTTGTTTAGAAAGATATGGGCTGGAATGATATGAGGCAGTGTGCAAATCATGATAAATCCTATGAGTACATCCAAATTGCACAAAAGATTACTCTGTGGAAGGCAATGAACTCTATGAAGTATAGAACCATATCTCACACTGTAACTGTTCGAACAATGCTAACAACAACAAGATTCATTAAAGTCACATGTTTATTTATATCATTACAAGTGTAAATACAAATACTGTTATCTAAAAATTAATACTTTAATACTTAAAACAATTCATTTTATTAACTCATACTCTTCTTGAATGTACATCACACAATCACTCAGACTCAGATTCAGACCCCACAACTTTAACAAACACATGGCTACTCCTGGAGTCCATACAGACTCAGACAAATGCAGTCTGTGCTGTGATGTATGAATTGAATACCATAGAGTAAGTGCATTTATATCACATCTGAAATGGATAATGTGTTGTATATGATATTTCAGTATTTTACACTGTAAAATGGGATGAAATTATGTTAGTCCAGTGCTACAGACAGTGGTATGTAGAAGGCAATGATGGTAGAATTTCAGTTGAAGGAAACTAAATTGCCATAAAAACCCACAGGTCTTACATGTGAATGACAACGAATAAAAATATATACATTTATACGACTGAAGTTGTGTTAATTGTTCCTATATGCTGTTTTATCTTTCAGGTTAACTATTTATACATCTTTCAGATCTTTGTTTCATTTTCAATCATCATGCAGTATAACTTTTTTACCAAACCTGAATAAAAATGTTACAAAATTAAAGGTTATTTTTATACTTATGTAGACAAGATTATGCTAAAAATTAAAAAAATCAAGGACTAAATAATTTGCATGTAAATATAGACACTGAATACTCAAAACAAGTCAGTGCTGTTGACCTTGAAAGTACAAACTGACCTTACTCTGCAAGGAATACAGTGTGTGTTCCTTTCAGTATACAGAAAGGATTTCAATGCTCTTCAAAATCAAGTTCACCTGAAATTGTCACTTCTCCATTTCAGAACTAAAAAAACTAGGGAAAATGTGTGCAAATTTTATTAGTAAATAAAACACTGCTTTTAAAAACTGCAAACTGAAGAGAAAACTGGCCAACAGCCAGTACAACAAACACACAAAATACAACACATAAAAAATATATATATGCTAATCTTTTGTTGATGCGTTTAACACAGCCAAATACACAAAATGCACTTCACAACAGGGTAAGTGCTATCTGAAAAGTTTAACAGAAATATAACAATACTGGAAGCTTTACAAATCCTTACAGCACCAACAAATGCCCTTTTCTACTATTATGTGTTTCACTCCTTGTTAGCTTGTACATGTTTTGACTTAACTGCCATCATTAGGAAGCTGACACAATATTAATAAAACTTACAGCAATAAAAGAGCCATACAATAACTTGTACAGATGATAGTTAAAATTTACAGTGCATAAAATATTATAAAATGTTGATTATAAATTGTAGCTATATAATGGTAGTTATTAGTTGTTTACAACTGTCTCCTTGCCAGTTGGTTTCTTGTTCTACATTCATCTACTGCATTATGATTGGCAATGGATCCTGTCCTGTAAACTGTATGTTATTTCTTGTTTCTGTGAGGTGCACTATGAGACTGTGCATGGATCCAAGATATGCCGAAACATGTAGAAGCTAATTAGGAGTGAAATACATAATAATGGCAATGTGCCTTTGTTGGTATTGTAAGGATTTGTAAATCATTTACAATGCACAGAATGAACAATATGAAATACTGGATGCTTTTAAAAGTTTTATACGTCTCAGGACCTTTGATATGAGAACAAAAAAATAAAAAATAAAATAGAAAACTGCTACAAAATAAATCATCCAACTGAATCAACTACCTTAGGTAATCGGGGAACTGCTACTGTAAATTGCATTCTACAGATCAGCATTTATATCATGAGAACAACCTAAGAAGCCAGAAGGAGTTACTTGTCTGTCATGTTAAGAGTAAACATGCAGTTCCAAAGATGTGTATTCTGACAGTGCTAATAAATATTAAAAATTCAATAGAATAATTTGTACAACAATTACATTAATAAAAACAACAGAAACTAAAACAACAAAATATCAGGCCATGATTTCTTGGTCTTTCAGCAACATGGTAAATAATTTGAAAGTTGCTGCTTTAATGTCAGCCTATGATGAAGTTGCTTTACACACATGAGACTCATAACCAAACATTGTCACCTCAAGACATACCTATCAATTGTATGTGAAAGTGAATATCATTTGTATATTATATAAACTCGAGAAAAACTAATCTGATTTGTAACTATCTGTGAATCTGGCCGCAGAATGGAGTAGAAAAGAACACTGACATTATTTTCACTGTTGTTTAAACAATCTTGAATAAACATGCGAACGGTATTTTTCTTATGGTTCTGTATGTCACAAACAATTCAACCCAAATTTCAGCGGAAAACATTACTTTCAGAAGGGCTTACAATTTTCTTTGAACTACATATTTCTATACTGAACAATTATCACACTCATATTTTGTGTCCCATATACAATTGTAAAACATTTTTATCAGTAATTTGTCTTTTAAAAACAGATTTTCAATTTATTTTATACTTATATCATAAATCAATATACGCACATTTATAAATATGCTCAATCACACATTATTATTCTTCACCAACATGTTTTGGTAACTTATCATCAGGGTGTCTTATAACAAGAATACAACCAACATACAAATATGTATGATAAAACCACTTGATGTTACACTGTAACATTTACACATGTTTGTTTGTTGGTCTATCACCTAAGTATAATATATTCTTCAATGCATGGACATGGAACACAAAGATTTTCAGTTATCCATGATGCAACTAAAATAATAATATTTGACTGTGTACAACAGCAGCACTCTTTGACAACAGGTCCATCCAAGATAATAGAAAAGTAGCTTTCAGTAAGAAACTTTGTTTTGATCCAAATAATGTAATGTAGTTCAACTGGCCTTCATATAGACATATGACAAGTTATTTGCTTATTTTAGTGGTCTATTATATTTAGTTTAATTCTGCTACTATGTGCAAAAACGACAACTGTGGCACCATAAATTTAGGGTAGAAATTAAAAAACAGATACACAAGGAAAGCACTAAAATTGAACTAAACATACACATCTCCTTTTGTAAACTTGGTCCCAACACCAACTACAAACATGACTTAACAATTTTGTTGCAACAGGCCAGCAGGAAAAGGCAGTAAAATAGGACTATCACAGACAATTGCTATTAATGTAACACAGGATGCTCCAAATTATTAGATACAAAGCTATTCATAGCACCATACTCTTGGCAAAACTAACTTAAGGGGGGGGGGGAGATAAGGGGAGGGGAGCTATTTTCTTTAATGAGACTGTTGGTGGTGGATGAATGGAGTATGGAGCAATGGTAGTATGAGAGTGACATGGGAAAACAGAAATATTTTGAGAAAAACATGTCCCCGTAATTCTTTGGCAACACAAACCTCACAATTAACCTGAGATTGAGCCAGGGCCTTCACAGTGAGGCCAGCAATGCAAAACAGAATTGATCTCAACCATGAAATACCAACATTTACAACTTCGTATCCTTGCTTCTGGAACTACCTAGGTCAAGGCACCAGCTATCCCGTTGGAAGGTGTCTCATTAACTTTTTATGTCTTCCACAGTCTTTACAACCACACGCCAAAAATTATGATACTACATAACCACTGCAGTTTATACAGTTTAAGTTACCTATAAACCATTTATTTCACTGTTGATAATTCAAATAAGAACCTAAACATTTAAAACACGTGACTGAAAATAATATCTGAAAATACAAGCGTTTCTGATACTTGAAGTTACTTTTGATTATTCTTATTTTTGGGAAGATGGGTTTTGTATTGAGTCACTACAATGTAGTAAATTTAGTTATGAAAGTATAAGTATTACAAAACCACAATAATATTTTGTAGGATAATAATATATGAAGTAGATCAATTAACAAAAATCCAGATAAATACATGCAAATCATTTTCTTTTTCAAATTCATACAACCCAATAAAGCAGTAAAGCACATAATATAAGACTAACTTTTCATTTATGAGATGTCAAGATCCCAAAAATCAAATACACAAGATATTTTAGGCATGTTCGAATGCTCTCTCAAGGCACATTGGCCTGAAGTAAATTAACAAGTTTCAGAACTTTATTAATAAATCAAGGAGCCTCAAATGAAATCATCATTACACAACAGGCAATTCATTAGTGACCAACTTGCAACTTCTCCTTTACAGTGATTTTAGTGCTTTAAGCTAATCAAATTGTGTAAGGTTCACAAAGGGGCAATGAATGACACATGTTTAAAATAATGAAAAATAATATCTCTCCTACACTCTACAAACACAATGGCTGGTCAATCAAACATTACTCAGTCACAAAAGTAACTTAATTTAGCTCACAGGTTCTGTTTATTTTCCACTACAGATGTGATCCTTCAGAAATACAAGTCCTGCCACTTCTTGAATATTCACAAAATCACAAACTTATTTTAAAAAATGCATGACATGAGCATCTTTAAAAGAAATACATTCTATTTCTATGGTAAGGCCAAAGAGAATTTCTTACGAATAGGAAATGGAGCCAGGATAACGTAGTCAGTAAAATGACTAGTATATGAACTGAGTGAACTGGGGTTTCAATCCTGGCAGAAGCAAGAGATTTTTCCCTGCTACAAAACACCCAGACCAGTTCTGGGGCTCAACCAGCCTCCTATTCAATGTGCATCTGGGGTTCTTTTGCGGGAGTAAAGTGGCCAGCACATCAAGTTGAACATTCACCTCCAACTAAGGTGGGGGTTAAGAATGAGGGGAACAATACCTCTCTTTCCCTTATATTCCTTCCACAGGGATAACTTTACCTTTTATGAATAGGAAATAGCATATTATGTTCTCTATTTCAAACCAGAGTTTTCCAAATTGACAGCCAATTAGCCAGACCAATCCTTCATAGAAATCAATCTGACAAGCAGCATCCATAGACTTCTTAATTCCTGCAACATAACAATTATTGAAAAACTAGTAGTTCCTCACACAACATATTTTTGTGGCAATCAATAACTAAAAATAGTGTGCTCAAAATTCAATACACTTAGTCTATCTGGTCCTAGACAAGAAGTTGTTTTGAAAACGTTTTTCTGTGTGTCATGAAAAAGAATTTATATTTCCTACAAGCAACATGCTTTACATGAATCCTTTCATAATTCACTTGCCAACCCTGTTACATCTCTTTAGTACACTATCAACATCAATAATGATTTATTCTTGTAATACTGAAAAAGGTGTTACAAGTAACCACCAGATTCCACTGCAATAATTATATTTTTGTACAGTAAAGAATATCAGTGCTATGTGATTGCATGTACAAAATTAGAAAGTGGAAGACACACTCACAAAAGAGTTGTGTGCCAATCAGTTTTATGAGAACATTTCACTTTTACATTAAATTTCGTTTGGGCTGCTACAGATTTAAACAAATAACATGGTATGGTTAACTTAAATTGAACAATTAATTTCACTTCTGCAACCATGGACTATTACAGACCATCATATATGAATTATAGTCTCCCATTACACAGTATACAAATGAAGTTATTTAATAATTTTTGAACATGAAGGAGACAAATATGCCTGACTGTCTCATAATATTTAAAAAACAAGAGGATAAACTGTAAATAAATCTGATTACAGAGATTATACTGTACTTAATAGATGCTTCAAAATTACTTCATGATAAAACAGTTTTACTTTACAATAATCTTAATCCTCCATGGTATGGCCTGGAAATCACTATATGCCTTAAGCCAATTAAAATATCTTGGCAAAATGCAAAGTAAAAATATTATATAGACATCAAAATAAATTATCATAAAAACAGACACACAATAAACAATAACAGTGATGTAAAAATAAACCCAAGCAATCTCAAAGTAGACTGCAATGTATGTTCTGGCAACTCAAGCATCTCTTTTTCTGGAACCTGCAAGTTATCAGTCTTTGCAAACAAGGACACTTGTGATGTCCTTGCACAGGGTATGTTTAGAAAGCAATAAGGATTCTGTTTTCCTTCACAGTCAGATTCACACTTACACATAACTGAACCCTGATGCCATGGCTTCAACATCACAACTTCCTTCCCACTGTCAGAATCCCATATGTTATTTTTTGAAGTTCTAGCCAGCCAATTCCTTGTATGGGGTGCCTGGTTTCCCTGCACAAAGTCGCTATCAAAGTGCATATTTGTACTGTCATTCACCTCCAGCCCACTGAATTTTGAATGCAGGTCAGCAGAGAACATGCTAACTACAGGGCCTTTAACTGGGGTGTATTCCATCTTCTCAGCACAGTGAAAAGACTGAAGGCTAGGGCAAGATGCAGTATGTGCTCTGCTAGTTCTGACACTGACCCCAGCAACTCGCATTGGTACCAAATGATGTTTGGTACTGGACATACCACTCTGGACTTCTTGGTTTCTTGCCTGCAGCAACAATGTGAGATCATTGTGAGAAGACAGCTGCCTTATTTGGAATCTAGATAGTTGCTGCAAGTTAGAAAGTCTTCAGACCCCATCACTGGCATCTGGAGATATGTCATAGCGGCTACGAAGTTTCCAGAGGCGGACAGTGCAATCACTGTAAAGAAAACCTTTTGTTATGTTCACATATCACAAACACTAATAATGAAGCCAGAGCTTTTTATTATAAAAAACAAAGTAAATTTAATACACAATTTTTTTTATAAATATTTCTGCAATGTTTCCTAATTTGTATGCATCTGTAGAAACTTATGAAATTAATGTGTGGAATAAACAAAAATAGTTTTAAAAAATCCAAATATAATAATTATCTGCATAAAGTCAAGTACACACTACCTGGAATATCTTCCAGGGATAAGCACAAATCTCGAGGGGATAAATATTTTATACTGTAGACATAATTTTCTCATCATGGTCAATTCCCTTGGAAAAACAAGAATTTGTGAAGGATGCCAAATACAAGTGGAAAACTTGCATCTGCACATTCCTTCTCATGGTTATCACTATTCTTCTTACGCACGGGTAAAAAATGTCATATTCACAAATTAATAAGGAAATCCTTGGTGTAAAATATGAGATACTTGATAACAATTATGGTGTAATGAATGAATAGTTGGTGTATAAAAATTTGAAGTATTTGTTGTACTTGCATATAACAAAATCATTGAACGCCCACTATAAGAAAGTTCAACTATTAGTTCAGTGTACTAACAAATATGCATGATTAGGACAAGTCAGCCGCCTTGCACTCTATATAACCCACTGCATCCAGGCTATTGCCCTCATTCTCATACTCGACTATAGTTTGTAACTAGTGGAGAAGGCTCTGACCACGATATCCGAGAAGAAGCACTAACACGTGTATAGGACACATACGACTTCTGCTCATTCAAGGTAAGCTGTGCTGAATATATTGGAAAACTTGTAACTTCGATAATCTCTAGGCGAATTGAACAGTATGCTTTCTGTGGTTCATGCTAATTATTTTGTAGTTCAAGTCAGATAACTTAGCAGTAACTTTGAAAGGACCTGCTCAGAATTTGTGGAACTTAAAACATTTCCCGGGTTTTCTCACTGGGTTGTAGAGGTAGACTATGTCCCCTAATTGGAAGCTTCTTAATTTCGCTTTTCGGTCGTACAACCGTTTTTATTTAGATGCGATTTTCTGTTCGCCTTCTTTATTGACCTCTAAGCTAACTTTAAACTACATTTCAGGGTTTCCAATCAGCGATCCAGATCAAAATTTTCCTCCTCCTTTGAGAGTTTGGCCTTCAGATCATATCGCTAGGTAATGTCATTTCCCTTCCATGGAGCAAATAGAAAGGACTGTAGCCTGTTGTTGCATTAGGTGTTGCACGGTACGCCATCAAGTAGAACGGTACTAGGGTGTCCCAATTTGTATTTGCGGAATCAATGTAATGGGAGAGACCCGTGTGTAAAGATCGATGCCATCTCTCAATCATACCATTAGAGGAAGGGTGATAGGTCGATGTGTTTACTCGTTGGATTACCAGTATTTTACATGTCTCTTTGAAGAATGAAGAGATGAACGATCGGCCTTGGAGGAAGGGTGATAGGTCGATGTGTTTACTCGTCGGATTACTCTGGTACATGTTTCTGCGGATTGGTCAGGAATGAGGAGGGCCTCTGCATATTTGGTGAAGTGGTCTATAAAAGTCAGCAGGTATTTGTTCCTGCGTGGGGTCACCAAATATGGGCCTGTTATGTCCTTGATGTGACTTTGAAAGGGGGTGTTGGCTCCTCCACTTCTAGTGGGGCTACGAATTCTCTATCCTCCTTCCGTCTCTGATACGGGTCACATTTCCTGACATAATCTTCTACTGATTTCCGCATGCTGGGCCACCAGTAGCTGAGAAAGATTAGGTCGTAGGTTCTCTTCATTCCGGAATGTCAGATGTAGACTGGATTGTGGTTCGCTTTAAAAACATCCCTGGCTACAGACTTAGGTACCACTAGTTGATGTCTGTAGTCGGATCAACGCCTATACATGACACCATCGTCGTCTAAAAAATATTCACTCTTGCTGGACTGGGTTTTTGGTTTTTGTGCGCTACAAAAAGAGTCCTTTCCTTGTTCTATAAGTATCCTTTCTTTAATGGAAGGCTGCCCTCCATTATAACGCCTATGTGTCGGCTCAAAGCATCAATATGACTAATTTTGGACCCTGTTTTGTGTACGACAATAAGTCAAATTCGTTCAATGACTTTGTTATATGCAAGTACAAGAAATACTTCAGATTTTTATACACCAACTATTCATTCATTACAATAGTATTCCTTAAAGACACACACACATACATATATATACATACATAGACACAAATAACAAAGAAATCACAAATAACAAGCAAAAAAACTCACTTATAAAGAAAATACTACAAGGTACATAAAATATGCCAGTACAGCCATGGTGCAAACTGCAGACACACATGGGATATCAGATGTGGAAGAAAAAGGGACTATAATGCTATGTAAATTTAACACAAGACTAGTTCTCAACATTATTTCAGTTCCTGGATTACTAGTTACAATCATTCCCTTCAAACCATACAAATCTGCCATTATCAAACAGGAAGTATTCTTTAATACCTGTGCAAGGACAAATATAATTCATATCTCTTTGGATTTAATGTGAAATATACTGTCTCCCATCACTGCCTAGTACAGCAAATCTTCACCATTCACAGGAGTTATCTTCCTGCAAAAGAAATTATCAACAAATTCATCTGCCATCTGGAGGCAATTTTTTTAAAGAATGGGTAGTAAGTTGTGGCCTCCATGACAGCAACAGAGTCTTTGTCATCAGGTTCACTGTGCACTGTCAGGTGTTCAAAGTCCTTCTCAGGTAACTCAGCAGCATGAGAGTCAAGCAATTCCTGGATATCAGTCTCCTCCAAATCTGAGAATTCCTCTTGTGGAGCTTACTGGGATATTACAAGGATATTCCTTACATCATCCTGCTGGTTGGAATTATCCCAGAAATCATCAAGTGCTTCAAGCAAAAGCTTCCTCTAGCTGCATTCAGAACTGTGGTCTTCTGCCTGTCCATGGTTCCTCTATATCTACCATGCAGTCAGCTAGGATGTACTATTCCCAGCATTTGCTGACACTACAAAGGTATCCTTCCCACCTGCATACAAGATACTGGAAAAGGTGCCATGAGTGTGATAGCTTTTTAATGCTGAGATGATTCCCTGATTGGGCTGCTGCAGGAGACTGTGGTGTCAGAAAATTTGAATAATCCAGTGGGTGAGACCAAGATCCTGTGGATGCCCTGGGGCATTACAAGGACCCTGAATGCCAAATTCTTGGACCTCAGATACAGTTTTCAAACCAGTCTCTACTGTGATGGTCTTCTCCCTCACAGCAACACCAATGACTGACAACCATTTCTGCATCTCATGTTCCAGCCATACACACAAGGTCTTTTCCATCTCTTCAAGAAAGGGTGTCATAATTTCTTACAAAACAAATATTCACTCAGAGAAGCACTGGTCTAAATGCTGTCCATGATATTGTCTTCATTTTTCTTGATGAAATGAAGGAGTATGGGGCACTAGTGGAACGAAAATGTAACATGATCCTAACAATTATACATGTAATTAATTCAGTATTTCTGGAATTATCCATATTTAAAACAAAATTAAGACAATTTATATTCTTATGACAATAAGAACACATGCAACCTCACAGTGTAAACACTGACAATTCATATCTATATGGTGCTTTACTATTCAACCTTCTCCTCTTGGACATGTTATTCCACAGCAGTGTCATAGCTTGTGGCAAAAAAAAAAAGCATGCTGTCTAGTGTAGCAGTATGTATTACTTACCACTTAAACAAATAAATGCAATATCATTTATATTAACAAAATAATACAGCTATTTAAAATATCCCTTCATTTTAAAGCACCTTAATATGAAACAAAGCATTTTTATTGCATTCTAAGCTTTAGCACATTCTGTCACAATCACGGTTAATTCAGATGACAGTCTTCTGGGTTTTGATACCATGCAGGTATGTACGTTGATACTGACATTCTTCTGAAATGTCACAGTCAACCTACTGAGAATGGCAAAACCCTAAAAATTACCATCAAAACATCTGCCATAAAACCCAAAACCTTAACGCAAGATTAATATTTTGGAAAACAAAATTAGTGCAACCCAACATGAAATGCACAACAACTGTTATGCAAGCAGACATGAAAATAATGAAATGTGCTGAAACATGCCAACAATACAATCTCACAGATTTAAGAATAAACCAGTCACCTGAAAGGGAAATACTGAAGATGTTGTTCATGAGCGGATGCTGCTGGCCTTTCACTTGCAGACTGATTTTCAAGGGCATGGGGGTACTATATGAAAGGATTTTATGACAAGGACAAAATGATTCAAAACAACCTCCTCCTCACTGTTAGATCCCTGAGAGAGTATGAAAACATACTTCCTGTCTAAATTCCTGCTTTATATACAGGCTCACTGTGTGGCGGATACCTCACATACTTACTAACTTTTGGGAACTAAGAACTGAAGTGTTTCCCAATGTTTACTGTAACTCCTGAAATAATTTATCTTTTGACAGAGAATTACAAACAATCAAACCATGTATGGCAGTTCTCAGATTCAAACCAGGTTCATAAAAAGCTTTTTTTGACAACACATCTCCAACTCATTTATGGCTGAGAAGACTTGTGAATGTGCCAAACATTATTCTCCTTGGGAATAGAGGCAATAAAAAGTATGTATTTAGAAAATAAAGCACACATATTTTTTTAATAAGTATAATGGAAACACACTGCAACTGTGTTTGTCCCCCTCCCCCATGGTTCCTGTGCACTAAGAAATTTTGATAAATCCTGAATTACCACATTTACTTAAATATTAAGAAGAGAATTTTCTTTCCTAACACAACATTTGAACAGGGCAGTTTACTTTATAATCACATACAAAATTAAACACATGCAGTACAGGCATTTTCTTGAAAAGAGAAGATTGTTAAGAGGGGTCATCTTACAATCGGGTAAACACAGCATATTACAAGCATATCAGAAATGAGTACTAATCCTGGAGAATAGTTCTGAAAGTCTTGCATGTTTATTGTACTTCTACTGTAGCTCTCAAAAACTGGGTATTTGGCAGTCCTCTGATTAATTCTACAGACAGTTAGTCTGGAATCTTAAGACCCACACAGACTTGAATATAACATTTCCATCTCACTTTCCTTTCTTGAGGAAAGAGAGTGGTCTTGTGCAATTAGAGGGCGTCTCTCTGTGTCCCCTGTACAACTTTTGAACCAGCTGACTGACTGACATGACCTGTGGTATCAAGACAATGTCACTGAAGGGGGGGGGGGGGGAGAAAGCATGTGGGGGTGTGTGGTTTTGGAGGGGGCCGACCAGCGAAAAATAAAAAAATTCCCAAAAAAAAAAAAAAACAATAC
>Ga0123352_10002092_pt1 | contig 27523 bp, 20 predicted proteins | sample TergutLab28metaG_FD_89700 | JGI IMG/M metagenome (GOLD analysis project Ga0123352, IMG submission 89700) | Labiotermes labralis P1 segment gut microbial communities from Petit-Saut dam, French Guiana - Lab288 P1 | ecosystem: Host-associated > Arthropoda: Insects > Digestive system > Gut ... | reverse complement strand
CGCAATTGGTAAACCAATCGGCAATTATGTAACATTAGAATCCCAGTGCATGAAGGAAAATGACCCGGAAGCCCATGAAGAAATTGTTAAAATTCTAGCCCATAAGCTGGGGCATTTGCATAAGCTGCCACAAGACGCCGTTATATTAGTCATTGGCCTTGGCAACCGCCAAGTAACACCGGACGCCCTTGGGCCAAAGGTATGCGAAAAGCTTTTGGTAACCCGCCACTTAGAAGGCGCAGTGCCACTGGACATAGAAGGGGAGCTGCGCGGCGTATGCGCCCTTGCCCCCGGCGTTATGGGTATCACGGGGATCGAAACTGCCGAAATTGTAAAAGGCATAACCCAGAGGGTAAAACCCGACTTAATTATCGCAATAGACGCCCTAGCCGCACGCCGAACGGGCCGTATAAACGCAACAATTCAAATATCCGACACAGGCATTAATCCGGGTGCAGGCATGGGTAACAAAAGGGTCTCTATTAACGAAAGCACAATGGGTGTGCCTGTAATAGCCATAGGAGTGCCAACAGTTGTAGACGCCGCAACCCTGGTGAACGACGCCATGGACAACATGCTAGGCGCCATAGCAGAAGCCGCACCAGAAGGCGGCCCATTTTACGAAATGCTGGCAAATATGCAAGAAACCGACAGATATGGCTTAATTACAGAAATACTATCCCCAGGTAATATGTTTGTTACCCCAAAAGAAGTTGACGCCGTCATAGTCCGTCTTGCAAAAATAATTGCAGATACCTTAAATATTGCACTTCACCCCGGTATTACAAGGGAAGATGTGAACCGGTATCTGGAGTGTTCCTAGGGAATTTGTTAAAGATTTTTTCAACTGGAATCAAAATATGTAAATGCAGTTGGATTTTTTGCCAACTGCATTTTTCATTAATCGCTGCGTGCGGTAAGCCAGTAATATGGGTCAACTGCCAGGTTGTCTCGCTTAAGCTGCAAGTGTACATGTGGGCCATTGCCACTGCCAAAAATAGAAGGTTGGCCAACGCCGCCAATTATCTGGCCTGCGCGCACAATTTCACCTTCGCCTACTAGTTTTTCGTCCATTAACTGCCCTAGGGTAACAATCGTGCCATTACCGTGGTCGATGGTTACATAATTACCCTGGCGCACATTTCGGCCTACGGCGATTACTCTGCCGTCTGCACCGGCACGTACCGGGTCGCCTTCATTGGCGGCTATGCGCAAGTTGTCATTTGTACGGAACTGGTCAAGTGTCGGATCGTAAATGAGTGAGGTTACGCTAAATGGCATAACAGTTTCACCGTAAAGGGGCCATTGTAAGCGGTCATCATCTGTAAATGGTTCGAATGTTACAATTTGCGGTGCCGGTGCGGGGTCCGGCTCTGCGGCTTCTGGCTGGGGTGGTTCTGTCGGCGGCTCTGTCGGGTCTTCTATTGCTTCGTCTGATGAAGGGTGCGGTAATGACTCCGGTGCCGGTGGTCTGTCTCTTGGTGATGTTGGGGATTCGGGTGGTGATACCGGCGGCGAAGTAGGTGGATCTGTCTGTCTTGGCCTAAACCAAGCCTCTTGGTCAATACCGGCCAAGTAGCTTTCTACATCGTCTGCTCCAACGGGAACTGCATCTTCTTGCTCATAAGCAAATTCTGTGCCTTGGGGTGTTTGTGCGCGGTTGGCAAAGGTTATGACCACTGCAAGCACGGCGACCACGCCCAAACATGAATAAAGTGCGATGAAAAATCCTTTCTTCCGAAAAACACTTTCCGAATCAGGTGTACTTTTCATTCGCTCACCTCCTATTGAGAATTTCTCAAACCTTTATAGCAATTTGGCTATGGGTTTAATGTTTCTCAAGTATTGCCTGTAGAAGGTGAAATTAAACATATAATTTTAAGATAACGCCCCACGCTTAAAAAGTATCCATTTATCCCTATCTAAAGGATCAACACCTCTGCGTTTTGCGGTCGCTCCCATTTCCAATGGGCATTCTGCATACCCATAAAAGTCTGACTTTATAATACCCTGCCCGGATGTGAGGGATGAAAATCTAATCCCATAATCCATAGACGTAGCCACGGGCACAATGGCCTCCATTTCCAGCTTTCCGCTGCTTACAACAGGGCTGTCAAATTCGCCTCGCATTTTTATGATATCGCCTATGAGCTTTCCGGAAAGTGTTTCACAAGCCATAAGCCTGAGTTTTACCAGCGGCTCAAGCAAAATAGAACCGGCGTCTTCAAGTGCCTTCATAACCGCAATGGGTGTAGCCAAGAAGAAGTCCATCGGATGGGTGTGAAACTTATGGCTTTCCCCTGCGGTGAGGGTAAATAATACATCTGTAGCTTCCCAGCCAAGCCGCCCCTGCTTTATGGCCTCTGCCATGGCGATTTCTACGTGGTTTTGATAGCGGTGTTGTAAAACGCTGCCACTTATTGCGGATTTATATTGAAAGCCACTGCCCCTGGCGAGTGGATCTGCCCTAAGGGTTACGATTGCCCAACAAGGTTTTGGCATAGTGTAACGTTCTTCCCCTGTACCGGTTGCAGCCACTGTCTCTTTGTAAATGACAGATGGGGCAGAAAACTTTGCGGCTATTCCGTACCGCTCTTGCAGTAAATATTGCAAAATTTCCAGTTGAATTTTCCCCATGATACGAATGACAAGCTCCCGCTCGTTTTGGTTCCAGCTATATTCCATGAGGGGGTCTTCGTCAGAAAGTTCCGAAATTGCTTGTAGCAATTGATTTTCTTTGCCATCTGGGCCATAAACCTGAACAGAAAATAGCGGCGTAGCTATTTTACTGTAACTGCGATGAAGTGCTTGGCCTATCATGTCTCCAACTTTTACACCGGTCATCCCATAAATAGCCGCGATTTCATTGCCGTAGGCCAGGCCTGCGTCTTCACGTTTGGCCCCGGCCAGCCGCCGAATTTGCGTAACCTTTTGCTGAAAGGATTCTACTCCATGGCGGAAAACTGTAATAGTATCCCGATTTTGGATAGTTCCATCAAACAATCTAATATGGGCGATTTTGCCAGATGTGCCATGTTCGATTTTGTACACGATCCCGGATAAATCTCCATTTGGGGATGGTGGGTTGGCGGGTAAGTATGTTTCTATTGCCAAAATTAGCTCGGGTATGCCAATGCCAAATGCCGCCGCGCCGTAAACGAGTGGGAATGCGGTGCAGGTCTTTGTTTGCCGGATGAGGCTTGCTGCCGCATTCTCGCTATTTCCCTTTTCGAGATATTCTTCTGCAAGGGCATCATCGTTTTCGCACAATTCTAAAATACTGTCCTCGGATATGTCCCAAGCTTCTACGGATACATTGGTACTTCCGGGGTTTGTACATGTATTGATGGGAATTATTTTTGGGCTAAATTCTAACAGCAAGGCCTGCAAAACTTCCTTCGGATTACAGCCCATGCGGTCAATTTTATTTAAGAAAATAATGGTCGGGATGTTCATTTCTCTCAAAGCTTTCCAAAATCGCTCTGTTTGAGACTGAATACCTTCTGCCGCAGATACCACAAGCACCGCGCCGTCAAGTACAGATAGTGCCCGCTCTACTTCTCCTGTAAAGTCTACATGGCCTGGCGTGTCTATGATATTTATTTTTAAATCATTTACCTCAAGAGTAACTGACGAAGCCGCCACAGATATGCCCCGCTCTCGTTCTATGGGCAAAAAATCTGTTTGGGTGTTGCCCTTATCAACAGAACCAAGAATACGCAATCCGCCAAATTGATACAGCATTTGCTCTACGGTGGTCGTTTTACCCGCGTCTACATGGGCGAGGATGCCTAAGTTTAGTAAGTTCATGAGTGGCAGCTCCTTTCCAGATTTATTTTGCCTTTAACGCAAGTGCCAGTAGCTCATCTCTTTTATTCAACCTAGGATTATCCATAACTATGTCTAAAAGGGATTCCAGTATATTACCGATTTCTTTACCGTTTGTAATACCGGCGTTTTTTAAATCCGTGCCGTTTATGGCTAGGCTGCGCAAGTTAAAACACTCGCCTTTTTGCTGAATATCCTGAGATGTTTTTAAAATTTGTTCTAGGGAATGCAGGTAGGTTGGATTTGTTATCATTTTTAGTGTAATCAGGTTTTCAAAATGCGCCTGTGAGATGTGACGCAGTATTTTTTTTACCTGATACCTTGTTGTATCATCTCTATCGCAAATTAAATTTTCAACAATTAAATTTTCAATAACTAAATTCTCAATAGAAGAAGCATATTTTAAATACACCAAAACTTCTTTCATCGTTTTATTATCATATCGTAAATTACGAAGTATCAACTCACATTCATTGCTGCTAACCCAGTGTAAAAACAATGCCAAGCGCATTGCTTCAATAGGCGGGCATTTTTTTAACCAGGGAATAATTTCTGTTAAGTCTCCTTCATATGCCACGCCAAAAATCATAAACTGTAAAAGCCCTGTGGAATGCAACAATTCTACAGCCTCAACATTTGGTGAAACGATAAGCTTTCCAAATTCCTCCCTAATCCGCTCAGGGCTGATATTTTTCAAATGGTGGTTGAGGGTTGATATTGCCGCAAGTATTTCTGTATCTATACTAAAACCCGTTGTTGCTGCAAACCGAATAGCCCGCAGCATTCTAAGGGCATCCTCACCAAATCGGTGCATAGGATTACCCACGCAGCGAATGATTCTCTTGCCTATGTCATCCCTGCCGCCAAAAGGGTCTGCGAAGCCCTTGTGGGGGTTATACGCAATGGCATTCATCGTAAAATCCCGGCGGCTTAGGTCTTCTTCTATTTTATTAGCAAATGACACAGTCTCTGGGCGGCGGTTGTCTAAATATGCGCCATCTACCCGGTAGGTCGTAACCTCATATGGCTGTGAGTCCAGCAAAACAGTTATTGTGCCGTGTTTTATGCCTGTATCCACAGTGCGCTCAAACAAAGCCTTGGCTTGCTCCGGTGTTGCGGATGTTGCAATATCCCAATCTTTTGGCTGGGCACCACGAATGATATCCCGCACACAGCCGCCTACAATATAGGCTTCATAATGTGCGGACTTTAAAGTGGTTATAATGAATTTTACATGGTCGGGTAGGGGGATTTTCAAGTTAGTCACCTCTGTTATAGCAATTTACCTTGAAAACAACCGAAAGCGAGACCGAAACGCAGGGCCACACGGTTTGCCTCCGGCAAACTGGTGCACAGCGCCACTTTTGCAACGCAAAAGCGTAAGAACTGCGTTCTCGGGGGTCGCTTGAGGTGATTTTCAAGTTAATTGTCTATATAAATGACTATATCATAGACATAGGCAAATTGCATCTTACATGGATAAATTTTACCTTACTTTACTACCTTGAAAATGGAATTATCTTATGGCATACTATACCTCTGTTTTACATTTTTCGCACTATAATGGAGGGTCAATATCACTATGATAGGTGAAATGCAAGTCGTTTTTATCATTCTATTCATCACTACTTTATGTTTTGCACTGCCCAAATTCCGTTCAGATTTGGTGGCATTGTGTTCGCTTTTGGCATTATTTTTGACAGGTGTAATTACTGTGCAGGAGGCATTAGCCGGTTTTTCCAGTACGGTAGTGGTTATGCTGGCAGTATTATTTATTGTAGGCGAAGGGATTTCCCAAACAGGACTTGCAGGCAAGGCCGGTAATTTGCTTGTGAAACTAACGGGAAACAGTGAGTTTAAAATGCTGCTTTTTGTAAAGCTCCTGGTAGCCATACTAGGCTGTTTTATTAGTAACACAGGTACCGTAGCCATTTTGATGCCGGTAGTCGTAAACCTAAGTATGAAAATGAACATCCACCCGGGAAAGCTTTTGATGCCACTGGCCTTTGGTGCCGGTATGGGCGGCGCACTTACACTCATTGGAACTGCGCCGAACCTGCTTGCCAGAGATGCGCTAATCAACCATGGGTTTGCGGGCTTATCCTTTTTCGATTTTACGCCCATAGGTGTTATTATCCTTTTTGTTGGTATCATCTATATGTGGTTTATTGGGCGTAGGCTGCTGGACAAGCCCTATGAGGAAAAATCTAAAATCGCCGATACAATCAATGTATCTGAACTTCTGTACCAGTATCAAATAGATGAAAAGCTCCATTACGTGCAAGTGCCTATAGGCCATGAGATTGTTGGCAAAACTTTAAAAGAACTAAAGTGGGCTGGGCGGTTTCATGCAACTGTTTTAAAGGTACGTAAAAAGTCGACGGCTAAAGTATTGCCATTTTTGCCTGTAAACGGCTCTTCTCAAGCATTAGCAGAGCCTTCTTATAAGTTAGAAGCGGGAGATGTTTTGCTAATTTATGCAGATGCCCCTTCACTGCAAGGGCTTTTAGAAGAAGAGAAGTTGGAAACACTTTCTCGGGATTTAGTGGATGGCCTTAGTATCCAAGATGAAAATATTGCCGAGGTTATCTTAACGCCCCAGTCAAGTCTTACAAACCAATCAATAAAGGATATTCAATTTCGTGACAAATACGGACTTACGGTTCTATCTATCAAAAGCCGCAGCCAAAGCGCAGAAGCCTTATCTGTGCAAAATAAACTGAGTTATGGTGATGCCATGCTGGTTTACGGCAAGTGGAAAAACATCGATATTTTAGCAAAGGAAAAAAGTGACCTTGTGGTGATTCATCATGCGGCGGTTGAGCCGGAGTCATCGGCATTTAAACCTGTTCGCGCTATTTTGGCCGGTGCCATTATTTTGCTGATGATTGTAATGTTGGTTTTAGAATGGATTCCCGCAGTAATGACTGTGCTAATAGCCGGTATACTCATGATTTTTACAGGCAGTGTGCGCAGTACAGAGCAGGCTTACCGCGCAATACACTGGGATATTATCATATTAATTGCCTGCATGCTGCCAATGGCTACAGCTTTAGAAAATACCGGCGGTGTTACCTTTATAGCCGACGGTATTATTAATGCCTTGGGTAATGCGGGTCCTATTGCGGTAATGGCGGGGCTTTATGTAATGGCCTCTCTTTTTGGGGTGTTTATCAGCAATACAGCTACGGCGGTTTTGTTTTTACCAATCGCTATTTTGGCTGCACAGGGGGTAGGGGTTAGTCCCTTGCCATTTGTAATGGCAGTCACATATGCTTCTAGCATGTCGTTTTCTACCCCTGTGTCTACGCCGCCAAACGCCATGGTTATGGTAGCGGGTAAGTATCGGTTTATCGATTATATGAAGGTGGGTATTCCGTTGCAGTTTATTGTTGGGATAATTGTTATCGGGGTGCTGCCCTTGTTTTTTCCGTTTTAGAGTCAAATCAAGTGTGTAAAGCTACACACTTGATTTGGGTTTTATATCCAATCTGAGGCAAAGGACAAATTGAAGTAACTTAAAACTTGTTTTGTTTCGATAAGTGTCATATAATGTAGAATGCGAAGTCCAAAATGTCGATTGTATGGAGGAAGTTATGTCGAAACAGAATGATCAGATAATTGGTGTGTCTATAGCTATGTCACGGAGAGAGCCGTTTTTGATGAATGGTCGAAAAGATATTGACAGGTGGAATCTGACCGCATTTGGTTTTTTTGATGAAATTAGGCTAGATATTATCAATGAACCTCATGATTTTTCACTAGAAAAACTATATGACGAGTTACATAGTTGTAGCGACGATGAACGTAAGCAATTTCACTCTGAAACACAGAAGCTTTTTTTGTATTGTGATTATAGCAAAGAACTATATGATACTTTGGGTGAGTACAGTAAAGGGACGGCAAAGAGGCCATTTTTTGCATTATTTGCGGTAAAGCTACGCCGCAAGCTTACCGAGCGACCAGATTGCGATCAACGCAAGTGTATAGAAGGTTATCTACAGACTCGCAAACATGGTAAACATGGCGAAGATTATTCATTATGTGTAATGAACTCTTTAAGTATCGATGATGTCTATGTCATGATAGCTTCGGATAGTATCAATATCATTTTAAAATTATTATATGATCTGCAAAATTTTATATGTAATTTTAAATGCCGAGATAACTTTATACCAAGCAAACTAAGAGACTGTAGTGATTGCAAAGGAAAATGTCATAGAGATAATTATCATGTTTGCATAAAAGAAGCTGCAAAGAAATCCCGGCGTAAACTGATAAAAATAATGAAGGAAGCAAGCGCCGAAAAATGTTTTGTTTATAATAGTAAACTTAGAAGTGAATTCACAGTTTTAATTGCTAGGTGTAGGGAGCATATAAACAAATGTTTAAAATCAGGGCACCACTTAGAATGTGATGAGATTGTTGATAAATTTAAATTGCCAGAAATTTTTCTTGACAAAGATAAGGCTAGGTACGTTCATGTGGACTTCGCTAGGCGTTGTCTAGCCACAGTTTATACTTTAGTAGAACTCCCAATTGTTATGCAGAGTCATACAATTATAGGGTACAACAACTCATATTTTGAAAAATATGATATCAAGAATTTGCCATCTGACCTGAAGGCAAAATTCGATGCTGATACATTTCTTACGGAACTAGAACTACGATTATCGCCTGGCGTTGGATTATTTTCATTTGTAGAAGATTTAAAAGCTGCGGTTAATAAAAATGAGGATTTGGAAGAGTTAAAACTGTTTTTAGACAATTCAGATTCACAAAACTGTGAGCGAACCATTGGAAATTTACTGTTAACTACCGGTACTTGTGATTTTTCTTGGAGAGGGAAAATGAATGCCACGCTGCTAGTACAATTTTGCCATCTGGAAATTTGGAATTGGAGACCGTCTGCATCAAATTCAATTGAGATTAACCCCATAGAAAGTTCTTCTTTTCACTTCTTTTTGGAAGATGATATATCAAAGGCGCCAGTAGGTATCGTAGACAGTGTTGAACTAAGCAAGCAAATACGCAAGGAAGAAGTAGAAATCGCACAATTTTGGGTAGACAAGCAGCAAAATAGAGCAATTGGGATGTTTTCAAGGTCCAGTAAATCAGCAATCTACAAAGATTATAAAGATGAATTTCCTCTTTTGCATAGTATGATAAACGAAATCTCCTTTTTGAACGTACAAGGATGTAGACGCTTTTTCTTTGCGCTTACATGGAATGAATTTAAAACAGCGAGGGCGTTTTTTGGAAAATTCTACAAGAGAATTGAGTCGGAATTTGCGGTATTATGTGATTTAAAGGGAGCTCGGACGGATTATGCTTTAATGTTATACCTTAGCATGTTGCAGTTTAAAGATGTCATGTCTAGTGTATTTAATGAGCGCATGATGCTTGACATGTCTATGCGCAAAAACACACGCACAGGTATTTACGCAACGGGGGCATATGAGGTAGTTTTACGCCAATATCGCAATTGGATCAGAGAGTTGCATGCACTTTTAAATATGTTTACAAAAAAAGCATGCGGCGTAGAAGTAAATATGAATTTCTTACTTGTGCCAAAAATTGAAGCTGTACCTAGTTCCACACATTTGTTGCAAATGTCTAAAGTGAATGATGATAATTGCGCATCAACTTTTGTTATTTACCGCACTTCTTTTGACAAAATGATGGAATTTGACAAAACATTGGCTTTATATGTACATGAAGTTGGACATTATGTTGGGATTGTGCGTCGTGAACGTAGAGTCAAGATTTATCTAAGTATGGTGGCTGCAATGCTTGCAGAAAGTATAGCAAGAAATCTTTGTCGGAGGAGTTATGTGAAAGTATCTGTGGATGTTGTCGAAGATCAAAAAAATAAGCTTGTCAAATCTTTATATAATTATTTTGAAGCTGAGCGAAAAAGCATGATTAACCATGAAAAGGTTCACCTGGATTTTGTTAAAAGACAATGTATTATTTGGTATGGGAATTTTCTAAACAGTGTACATTCAGATTTTCCGGTTTCACAAGCTATGCAGGCTTCACTTAAAGAATTTGTTAATCTTTATGATGTTCTTAATGCAACACCTCTCCTCACTAAAGATGGCGTTTTGTTTATTGAACTGTTAGACCAGGACAGGGTGGATAATATTGTTGATATCTGTGTAGATATTGTTCGAGAGAGCTGGGCAGACGCATTGATGTTACTGGTTCTGAATCTTAGCGAAGATAAGTTCTTTGATATAATGGTTAGTGCACTTGAGTCGAGATCAAAAGCCTTGTTTACTAATACAAATAAACACTTTAAGAGTGATTCAGACGAACGTTTTGAGGGTGATACAGACATTAGCCTAGATGTTATTCGTAGCATTTCTGCAATTCTAGTGTTAAAGTTTAAGTGTGATTATGGTACCGATGAGTTTAAAGCTGTTTCTGATAGAAAGACCCTTAGTGCCTATATTCAAGGGCTTGGCCTTGAAGGTTTAATAGACAAACGTATTGCTGCACTCGATTTAAAAGGTGGAAATGCGGCGGAATATTTATCAGATGCATTAAAAAGGTTTAACTATCCTTCTAACAAAAATTGGGACTGTCGGATAAATGTGTATAAGATTTCTATGTATCTATTTTACGCAACCAAAGATATTCTTGATAAAATAAATGATAGCGATGATGGAATCAAACTTCGTGTAACAAAAATGAGTGAATTATACAAAAAGATTGATGACACAGAGAATAGAATGGCCCAATTAAATGAATTTTTAAATTTGGATTGGGAGAGTGTAAATTGAGTTACCTTGAGTTAGATATTGCTTACTTTACACAGGTTGATTACTCAACTTTTGACAAGCGTATACAGTATAGAAGTAGTGGGCAACCAGATATGGATTTTGTTGATACAATTCAGGATATATATGATATTTTTGCAAAACCTGAAGGTATTGATACTTGCATTTCTCACCATTCCTCACCAGGCAAGATTTTTGTATCTGCACTTTTTGTTAGTCAAACACCATCTGCAGATGATGTTATAAAGAAGATGACATTCAAACAAGAGGATAAAGGTGATAAATATCGGCAATATATTGTTCTTGGAGAGACCTCTATGCGTGGTCGTGGAGATATTTCACTGTTTGACGGAGTGCATGTATCAAAGTATCATAGTCAGTATACAAGAACTGAAATAGAATGGTTGTTGACAAATACGGATATTAAGATATTTACAAAAATTGAAAAGATTGATTATTTTTATAATCAAATAATAGACTATATTACCCAAATGCCAAACAGTCGTGATATTTTACTTCCTATGCTAATGGAATCCCTTGATACTGTGCGAAATTGGCTTAATTTAGAAGAGCCTATACGAACAAGAAATAATCACTTCAATCCTTGTGTAACCTCTTTGAGAGAGATACTTAAAGTGAAGCCTACAGAGGTAGTGTTGGATAGTTTAAGAGGTTTTGTGAGAGTTTGTAACAATCATGCAGGAGTAAGGTTTGCATTTGCTGAAATCGAAAGAGGACCATTAGAGATTGAAAATAGTATTCGCCTAACTACAAAGAATAAATCAAAAAGCTATATAAAACCTATTATCGCAGATCCAATTACAGATGTTCTAAGGGCATATCTGGACAATAATCAGCGGCAACTGCATCACATAGACGTTATCAGCGGTTCACTTCTTGTTGTTATTGTGACAGCATTGGCTTTTATAACACAGTCATATGAACATGGACCATCATTATTAGTAAACACACTTTTCTGGCTTAGTGTTGGTTATAAGTTTGTGGTACTTGTAATTTTGGGATCTATCTTTTTAAACAGCGGCAAGGGCAAGGCATACGATAGCTCTGTTGCGAAACATGCAGATCCGGATAGCTTTAAGGAAAATGAGTTGGGTAAGCCAGAGTATCAGAAGTATTATAATGGTAGAGGAGAGGATTTTGCACACAGAGTTAGTGAAATGAGTAAGGGATTTAGGCGCCCAACAATTAACAGGGCAGATACTCCACTGGCTGACCAAGTAACTTCTATTGCATTTGTGTTACAAGATCATAGAGATCGATTTCAATGGGCATTTGGGTTATTTATACTGGCTGCGCTTTTATATTTTGTTTGGTTATTCCTTTCGGGACAAGTCGATTTAGTTGATGAGGTGATAAGGGGTTTGCAAAATAATATTATTGAGTTATTGCCTTCGCAGATAAATTTTTCATTTGAGGCAGTAATCAGATTTTTATATGAGAAATTTATTTCGCCTATTATCGAATGGTATAGAAATTTGTAAATAATTTCATTATTATTAGTATGCAACTTATGCTTAGGTTTTGAGTATAATAGTACTATCGAAAGGTTCAATTTTTTTACAAATACTAACTATAACAGTGATATTTTAATAAAAAAAGACTTGACATTTTCGAGTTTTTGATATATTTTATTGTTGCAATTGCGGATACATATCTGCAATTAGACTCCGCCTAACTATTTGGGTGGATAATTATGGTGATATTGTGGCTGATATTTTTTCTACACACAAATGCTCTATTCCTACGGAAAATACCTTTGCAAAACATATAAATTCTACATGGGGCGCCAAGCGTCGTCAAAAGCAACAATTTGAAGATAATGTAAAACCTTACGATATTTTTGATAATCTTGGTAAAAATGGCAAACCATTGCCTTCATATATTGACGATTTATATGATGATCTCATTGAAGATTCGGACAACGAAAATACAAAATAAATGGGTTTTTTATTCTATACAAAACAATCTAATGCAGAGGTGCATCCTCTGCATTTTTTTATCTAATTTCCAAAAACTTAGAATTTCTCATAAAAAAGGCTATCATATTTCTTACATTTCGTATAACATATACATTAATATTACGAATACAGAAAGGTGATGCAAAATGCAATACAGAACATTAGGAAAAACAGGACTAAAAGTAAGCCTGCTAGGGCTGGGGTGTATGCGTCTGCCCTTTATTAACAATGAGGCCCATTTAGGCGTTGACATGGAAGCCGCCTTCGAACTTATCCGATACGCGGCAGACAATGGTGTGAACTATTTTGACACAGCATTTGGCTACCATAATAAGGAGAGCGAATCCATCCTAGGTCAAGCACTAGAACATAAGCGTAAAGACGTTATTTACGTAACCAAGCAGCCCTTTTGGGAAATGCGAGACCAAGCAGCAATACGTACAAACCTAGAAAACACACTAAAAAAGCTCCGTACCGATTACATTGACGTATATTTGCTGCACTGCATACAACCCCGCGCATGGGGGGATATCCAGCAGCGGGAAATATTTAAAGAGTTTGAAAATTTTAAGCGGGAAGGGCTAATTAAGCATATAGGCTTCTCCTACCATGGGGATTATGAGACATTTACGGACATCGTTGAAAAATATCCATGGGAAGTGTGCAAAGTACAGCATAACTTATTAGACATTAACCGGGAAGTGACACCCAAAGGCATAGAGTTTGCAGGCAAGAGAGACCTTGGCATTGCCATAATGGAACCACTGCGCGGGGGCGGACTTTCTACAGTGTCATCCGCTGTAAAAAGCATATATGATAACGCCCATATAAAGCGCACGCCTACGGAATGGGCATTTCGCTACTTAGTTAACATGCCCGAAGTTTCTGTTATAACAAGCGGGATGTCAAATATGCAGCAGTTAAAAGAAAATATCGCCATGTTCTCCCAGCAGGACATGCTTGCAAATTCTCTTACAAACGCGGATAGCGCGATTATATCCTCTGTACGCAAGGCTTACGAGTCTGCTGTGTCAATCCCTTGCACACAATGTAATTACTGCGTACCTTGCCCAGCAGGTGTGCAAATACCAAATATCTTTGGCCTATACAACGATGGACACCGCTTTGAGCATTTTGACCAGCCTCGCCGTTCTTACATGTTTGCCAGAAGAGGAAATGGCGGCGCAACAGCTTGTACCGGCTGTAAATTGTGCCTAGAAAAATGCCCACAGGAAATTAATATAATAGAAGAACTAAAAACCGCACACGCAGCCCTAGACGGCTGGAATGAATAGTCATGCCTTTAATTTTGCCAAAAGTTGGCGAGTTTGAATACGAAGAAAAGCGATCCAAATTTTTGGGATACTGCGCGGCTGTTAACAACGAAAGCGAAGCAAAGGCGGTAATCGCTCAAATTCGTGCTGCCCATCCAAAGGCGAACCACAATGTGTTTGCCTACTCTACCTTAGATGATCATATCATTCGGGCAAGCGACGATGGCGAGCCAAGCGGTACCGCCGGTGCGCCTGTGCTTAATGTGTTTGAAAAAACCGGCGTTATAAATTATGTATGCGTGGTTACCCGCTATTTTGGCGGCACGCCCCTTGGTGCAGGCGGCCTTGTGCGCGCTTATTCAAAAACCGCCAAAGGCGCCATGGATGATGCTGGCCCCACACCACAAATTACAACCAAGTTATACAAAGTAACATGTGCTTACAACCGCTTCGACCAGGTAAAGTACAATTTTGAAAAACAGGAAATTCCCATTCTAAAATCAGAATTTACCACCCATTGTGAACTCACCGTAGAGGTCACAGAGTTTCAAGAGGCGGAATTTTTAAACAGCGAAATTTACACTGCCGAAGCGCTGAAAGTGTCTAAGCATGGGGTGAAAACATGGTAAAACTATCTGCACGCACAGCGTGCACCCGTAGCGGACGCGAAGGAAGTGGAACTGGGCTTTGCCCAGTGGAACGGCAAGGTTTGGGGCAGAGCCCCATTAAAATGAAATTGTTAATAATCTCCGGCACACCAAAAACCGATGGTATAACATACTCATTTGTAACTGCGGCGGAAGAAACAGCAAAAGAGCTAAATATAAATGCAGAAACAATTCGCCTTGCGGGCATGGATATTACTAAATGCAAAATGTGCGGCGATGGCTGGGGCATTTGTTTCCAAGAACACCGCTGCATGTTTGGCGATGCAGACGGCTTTAACGCCCTGCAAAAAAAGGTGATGGAAGCCGATGCCTATATATACATCACCCCCGTATACTGGGGGGAAATTAGCGAAGAAATGAAAATTTTTGTAGACAAGCTAAGACGCTGCCAAGCAACCAAGCAGTGGGATAACCGGGAAGAGGAAGTCTCCTTTCACAAAGGCAAGCCCAGCATTGTTGCAGTAGTTGCAGGTGGTGGTGGCGGTGGAATTCTATCTGCCTTTGAAGATATGGAGCGCGCTATTACACAAATGAGCGGCGATGACTGGCCACGAGAAGAATCCGGAATTTTTGACTGGATTTCCGTAAACCGATGGAACCAAGACTATAAGCGAGAAGCATTTAAATCTGCCATAACAAAAATGGTTAACTACCATGTTTTTCCTAAGTTTACTGCCGTAAAGCCCTTACCAGACTACAAAATACGCATGGAATTTGACAATGGCGAAACCCGCATTTTCGATATGAAACCATACTTGGATATTTCTCAATACGTGGCATTAAAAGATGTCGAGCGCTTTAACAAAATGAAAATTACAGGGTTTTACATCGACTGGGGTGCCCGCGTAGATATTGGTATGGAAATAGTGTACAAAGAAAGTGAGTCAGTACAAAAATAAATTCAGTTGGTGTCTGTGGGACACCAACTGAATCGGTCATTTCACATTCATCTGTCTTCTCACATTCGAATAGGAGGTAAAAATGCAAATCCTAAATTTCGATAAGTACAAGTCCGAACCTCGCCTGCTGCACGGTGGCGACTACAACCCAGACCAATGGCTTAACCAGCCGGATATTTTAACCGATGACATAACCCTAATGAAAAAAGCCAACACCAATGCCTTTAGCGTTGGCATTTTTGCATGGGCGGCATTAGAGCCTGAAGAAGGCATTTTCGAGTTTGGCTGGCTGGATAAAATTATCGAAAATATCCACAGCATCGGTGGCAATATAATTCTAGCAACCCCTTCTGGCGCAAGACCTGCATGGCTTTCCCAAAAATATCCGGAAGTACTGCGCACAAATAACCGTGGCGAAAAAATGCGCCAAGGGGAGCGGCACAACCACTGCTGTTCCTCCTCTGCCTATCGCGAAAAAGTAAGCATAATAAACCGCAAGCTGGCAGAACGTTATAAAAACCACCCGGCAATTTTAATGTGGCATATTTCCAACGAGTATAGCGGCGAATGCCACTGCAACTACTGCCAAGAAAATTTCCGAAAATGGATTAAAGAAAAATACGTAACCCTAGACGCATTAAATCAAGCCTACTGGAGCGCCTTTTGGAGCCATACCTATACGGACTTTTCCCAGGTAGAACCCCCCTCGCCAATTGGTGAAAGCGGCGTTCACGCACTAAATCTAGATTGGAAGCGTTTCGTCACCCATCAAACCATAGACTTTTACCTGCACGAAATTGCTGAAATAAGGGAAATTACTCCCCATATTCCCATTACCACAAATATGATGGGTGACTTTTACGCGCCAACTCCATTCGCCGGATTTGATTATGCACCACTGGCAAAAGTGGTAGACATAATCTCCTGGGACGCATACCCCCCATGGCATAACGACTACGAAACCACCGCCAGTGTCGGCGCCCGCTTGGCCTTCATAAACGACTACTTCCGCGCCTTAAAAGATCAACCGTTTTTAATACTGGAATCTACACCCAGCATGGTAAATTGGCAGCCGGTTAACAAGCCAAAACGTCCCGGCATGCACATGTTGTCTTCGGTGGCGTGTCTGGCCCATGGTGCAGATTCTATAATGTACTTCCAGTGGCGTAAATCCCGCGGGTCTTTCGAGAAATTTCACGGCGCGGTGGTAGATCACGATAATTCTGCAAACAATCGTGTGTTTAAAGACGTGCAAGCCGTGGGAGAAATGCTGGAAAAAGTCCAAGAAATTAAAAACAGCACCACCCCGGCAAAGGTAGCACTCTTGTATGATGTAGAAAGTATGTGGGCCCTGGACGATGCGAAGGGCTTTGTCAACACCGGCAAAAAATTTCCCCAAACAATTTTTGCACATTATACAAGCATGTGGAATAAAAATATCCCGGTGGATGTTATTACGCCGGATAAAGAATTGTCTAAATACGCCTTGGTTATTGCGCCAATGTTATACATGGCAAGTGAAGCGATGATTAACAAGCTGAAAAATTTTGTACACAAGGGAGGGCGGTTAGTTTCTACTTACATTTCCGGAATGGTGGATGAAAACGATCTTGTGTACCCAGGCGGTTTTAATAAAACTTTTGGAGAAATTTTTGGCATCAATGTAACCGAAACAGATAGCCTATATCCAAGAGACAGAAACAGCATTGTAGGGCTGGACAAGGATTATGATACCTTCGACTACTGTGCCTTAATTGATGCCCTTGGGGCAGAGGTTATGGCCACCTACGGAAGGGATTTTTACAAAGGCACCCCGGCAGTTACAAAGCACGACTACGGCAAAGGCCGCGCGTATTTTATAGGTGCACGCACCTGGGATGATTTTTTACAGAATTTTTATGAGAAGCTGCTGACCACAGACTTAACTTTAGCAGACGTAAACGCGCCGCCAATAACAGGCGATGCAGGAGTTTCTATACAGACGCGTACGCAGCCAAGCGCAAGCTACTATTTTGTAATGAACTTTACCGAAGAGGAAAAAACAATAACACTAGCCCAGACCATGACGGATATGATAACAGACCATGAAATATCCGCAGGTGCCCATAAGTTGCCGCCATATGGCACTATGGTATGTAAAATTAAATAGGAGGAACCTTGCATGAAAGTAATACTAGTAAACGGAAGCCCAAAAGAAAAAGGCAGCACATTTACAGGGCTTAGCATAATCAAAGAGCAGCTATCAAAAAACGGTGTAGACTCAGAAATCTTTCACGTAGGAAACAAGCCGGTTATAGGCTGCACAGCTTGCAATAGCTGCAAAAAAGGCAGCTCCATTTGCGTATATAACGACGATGCGGTAAATACCGTAGCCGCAGCATTTAAAGACGCCGACGGCTTTATCATAGGCTCGCCGGTACACTTCGCCGCCGCATCCGGCGCGGCCACTTCATTTATGGATCGTCTATTTTATAGCATAGACCGGCAAGCCTGTAGAATGAAATTTGGCGCAAGTATCGTAGTTTGTAGGCGCGGCGGCAACTCCGCAGCATTCGACCAGCTAAATAAATATTTCACCATTTCCCAAATGCCCTTAGTGTCTTCATGTTATTGGAATGGCTTCCACGCTACAAGCCCAGAACATGTACATGCTGACGAAGAAGGGGTGCGCATCCTAAAAACACTGGCAGACAACATGGCCTACTTAATAAAATGTAAACACCAAAGTAACATACCACTACCGGACATACTGCCCCCTGCAAGAACAGATTTTATAGGATAAACTGCAAAACATAATTAAAAAAACAGCTCCAAAATACAATGTTGGAAACAGCGTTGTATTTTGGGGCTGTTTGCATATAATAAAAATAACTATTGACATGCAAGAGCGTATCTGTTAATATTCACTTGCAAATGATACTAAGTATCAATAATAAAAGGAGGAAAAATTTATGTCATTAATTAACAAAAAAGTTGGCGAGTTTAAAGCCCAAGCCTATGTAAACGGTGATTTTAAAGAGGTAACGAGTGAGGACTTAAAAGGAAAATGGTCTGTGTTTGTATTCTACCCGGCAGATTTTACATTTGTCTGCCCTACAGAACTTGGGGACTTAGCGGACACCTATCCGGAGTTCCAAAAAATTGGTTGTGAAATTTACTCAGTATCAACAGATACCCACTTCACACACAAAGCCTGGCATGATGCTTCGGACACCATTAAAAAAATAAAATATCCAATGCTGGCGGATCCCACCCATAAAATTTCAGAAGATTTTGGGGTGCTTATCCCAGAAGAAGGCTTAGCACTAAGAGGTACCTTCATAATTAACCCTGAATCTGAAATAGTAGCTTACGAAGTAAACAGCCTTGGAATCGGTAGAAACTCAGAAGAATTACTGCGCAAAGTGCAAGCTGCACAGTTTGTAGCAAAAAATGGCGATCAGGTATGCCCGGCAAAATGGACTCCAGGTGCGGAAACATTAAAACCCGGCTTAGACTTAATCGGAAAAATCTAAATTATAGTATATAAAAAGGAGGGTTATAATGGAAAACAACAAATACAGATCAATCATAAATCTTGATTTTCAATACGCACACCGTTTTATGAATTGGGAAAGAGAAGCAAAGCATCTGCATGGGCACTCAGGCCTTTTAACTATAGAACTTGAAGACACTGTAGACCCTGTAACCGGTTTTGCCCACGCCTGTAAAGAAGGCGTGAAAAAAGCATGGGAGGTGTGCGACCACTTCCATCACGCTACATTATTTCAAGAAGGCGACCCGCTTTTGGACGCAGTGCTTGGGGTATATGAAAAAGAAGGCATTATCAACGACCCGGCACACTGTGTTCCGCTTAAAAAGATAGATCATAAACTGGCCTGGTCATACCCAGAATATAGAATAGTAGTCACTAAAAAGGTTTCCACCTGCGAGAATCTTTGCGAGTTATTCTACGCCCTTTTGAAAGACAAAATGCCTATTAAAAAAATCACTTTCCGCTCGTCGGCTATGAATGCCGCAAGCAAGGAGTTTTAAGTTTCATGTATGATTTAATTATTATTGGCGCTGGGGCCGCCGGTCTCAGCGCCGCAATATACGCCGGCCGTGCCAAGCTAAAAACATTGGTAATAGAGAAATCCGGCATCGGTGGGCAGATTAAAATTACTGAGGAAGTTGTAAATTACCCCGGTGTATTTTCAACCAGCGGCAAAGCCCTTTCCGAAGTAATGAAAAAACAGGCGGTTAACTTTGGTGTAGAATTCACGACTGGCGATATATCCGAAGTCGATTTTAGCCAAGATATAAAAACAGTAAAAACCCAATCAGGCGGCACTTATTCAGCTTTAGGTGTAATCATTGCCACCGGTGCAAAGCCCAGATTGCTGGGCTTTGAAGGCGAGACCGCCTTTGCCGGTCGCGGAATTGCTTATTGCGCCACTTGTGACGGAGAATTTTTCATGGGTAAAGATATTTTTGTAATCGGTGCAGGATTTGCAGCTGCAGAAGAAGCTATTTTCCTAACGCGTTTTGCCCGCAAAGTAACTGTAATTGCCCGAGAGCCTGAATTTACCTGCTCCAAAACCATAGCAGATAAAGTTTTAGCCCATGAAAAAATAGAGGTTAAGTTTAATTCAGAAATAGTATATGTACGCGGCACCAATGTTGTAAAAGAAGCCAAATTTGTAAATAATCAAACAAAAGAAACATGGGTGCATAAAGTGGATGAGGGCACTTTTGGTGTTTTTGTATTTGTTGGCTATCAGCCGGAAAGCGATGTATTCAAAAGTGATATAGCAATGGACGAGTGGGGGTACATCCTAGCTAATGAAGACATGCAAACCAATATACCAGGCGTGTATGCCGCTGGGGATATACGGCCAAAGCGGTTGCGACAGCTTGTTACGGCCACAGCAGATGGGGCCATTGCTTCAACTGCGGCAGAAAAGTATATTGACGATACCAAAACCAGGCTGGGAATTGTAATTGAGGCAAAAATAAAAGATGAAGCGGACGCAAACAAACCCGATGGGCTTTTAGATGATCAAGTGGCCCAGCAAATTAAATATGTTATGGAGCGGTGTGTAGAAGATGTTTTAATTTACGCAATTCTGCAAAACAACTGCCCGCTGTCTGATGGAATAAGAGGATTTCTAAGAGAATTTTCAGAGATTACAAATAGAATGCCTATTCATATTTTTGAAAAAGGAGAAAACTCTGAAATAGAAGCAAAAATCTCAACCGGTCTTTATCCGGTCATTGCTTTAATGGACAAAAATGGTGAGTATACAGGGGTAAATTTCCATGGTGTACCCGGTGGCCATGAATTAGAGTCATTTATTTTAGCCATCTACAATATAGCCGGCCCCGGTCAATCTATGCCGGACACACTAATTGAGCGGATTAAGAATTTACCTGGCTCTGTTAATCTCAAAATAGGCGTATCTTTGTCCTGTACTATGTGCCCGGAAATTGTTCAGGGCAGTCAGCGTATCGCAATTATGAACACTGGAATTACTGCCGAAATGGTAGACCTGCAATACTTCCCAGAGCTAAAAGATAAATACGGCATTATGAGTGTCCCTGCCCTAATTATTAATGATAAGGATGTGTTATTTGGCAAAAAGGACATAGAGGGGCTGGTGAGTTATCTTGAACGAACGTAATACGGTGCAAAAGCAAATTATTTTAGATGAGCTTAGATCCGTTGACACCCATCCCTCTGTAGATGAGCTGTATGCAGAAATACAAAAAAAACATCCGTCTATTAGTAAAGCGACAATTTATCGCAATCTGCGTCAGCTTGCTGAAAAAGGTGTTGTTTTGCAAATTGCCATTGCAAACGATGTGTCCAGATATGATGGATGCACAGATTTTCACCATCACTTTATTTGTAATCACTGCGGAAAAGTTTTTGATGTATATACAAACCGTACAGATGATCACGAAACACTAGGTAGTGACATTCAAAGCAAGTATGGATATAAAGTGGATAGATGTATGACATCTTTTATTGGAACTTGTTTGGATTGCAGCCAATAAAGTTTAAGGAGTATAAAAATGCATTGTATAAAAACCATCACAGAAAATTTTTTGTGGGTTGGCGCAAACGACAGACGCCTTTCCATGTTTGAAGGTGTGTACTCTGTGCCCAACGGCGTGTCATATAACGCCTATTTATTGCTAGACGAGAAAACCGTATTATTTGACACGGTGGACAAGGCTGTCCAAGGCAGGTTTTTAGAAAATCTTGCAGAGGGTCTTAATGGCCGCCCTCTGGATTATCTCGTTTTGCATCATATGGAACCTGATCATAGTGCTGCAATCGAAGCTGTTATGAGTCGGCACCCAGGTGTTACTCTGGTTTTAAACAGAAAATCTGCGGATCTTATCTCTCAGTTTTTCGATTTAGACACCAAGGCAAAACTTATGATAGTTAAAGAAGGCGACACACTGAGCACAGGCAGTCATAATTTACGCTTCCTTATGGCGCCTATGGTACATTGGCCTGAAGTGATGGTTACCTACGACGAAAAATCCTGCACCCTGTTTTCTGCCGATGCCTTTGGCAGCTTTGGCGCACTAAATGGTGCAATATTTGCCGACGAGGTAGATTTTGATAGAGATTTCTTTGACGAAGCAAGGCGATATTATACAAATATAGTAGGCAAATATGGCAAACAAACAGAGGCCCTATTGAAAAAAGTCTCAACACTTGACGTAAGAATGATATGTCCCCTTCATGGGTTTGTGTGGAGAAAAAATCTGCAAGAAATAATCAAGCCCTATACACGATGGAGCAGATATGAACCTGAAGAACAGGGCGTTATGATCGCCTATGCCTCCGTGTATGGTAATACAGAAAATGCTGCAGAAATTTTATCATCCCGGCTAAGGGATAGGGGTATAAAAACTGTTATGTTTGATGTTTCTGTTACATCGGCATCAGAGATTATATCCGCGGCTTTTAGATGGAGCCATTTAGTGTTTGCATCAACAACCTATAACACAGGTATTTTTGTAACAATGGAGGCATTGATATATGACTTAGTTGCCCACAACATTCAAAATCGTACAGTTGCCTTCATAGAAAATGGGTCCTGGGCTGCAACCAGTGGCAAACTTATGCGAGAAAAGCTGTCCCAATGTAAAGATATAACATTTGTAGGAGAAGTCAGCATAAAATCCGCTGTTAAACCGGACAAGCTTACAGATATAAACGCACTGGTTAAATCCATCGCAGATACTTTTAAATAGAGATATTATTTAGGATTTCCCTAGGGCTTTCCGCCCGGCTGAAAGGAATGGGATCAATATATGAACGACGTATTATTTGCTTTTTTATTAACATTTATTGCAGGGCTAGCCACAGGCGTGGGAGGCCTGGTGGTTTTATTCTTTAAAGTTGAAAACAAAAAATTCTTATCCATTTGTCTAAGTTTTTCTGCCGGTGTAATGTTATATATCGCTTTTGCAGAAATATTTTTAGAGGCATTTGAATCCTTAGAATACGCATATGGCGACGGTATGGGATATTTGATTTTAACAGTATCTTTCTTTGCCGGTATTGCGTTAATGGCAATCATAGATAAATTTATCCCCCATGATGAATCTCATACAGAATCTTTGGATACCCTCCCTGAGCATGCACGCACGTTGCACAAAGAAAAAAGAGAATTAAAGCGTACGGGGATTTCAACCACAATCGCAGTTGCTATACACAACTTTCCCGAAGGGCTTATCACATTTCTAGCAGCCTTATACGATCCGGCCATGGGTATTGCCATTGCTATTGCTATTATAATCCACAATATTCCAGAAGGTATTGCCATGGCTGCGCCAATTTACCATGCAACAGGCAGTAAAACAAAAGCATTTCTAGTTTCCATCGGTGCAGGACTGACAGAACCATTAGGCGCTTTGATTGCATGGCTTATTTTCCGCAATATCTTTGATAGTTTTGACGGCGCTTTTGGAATCGTATTTGCAGCCGTTGGAGGCATTATGGTATTTGTGGCAATACATCAATTACTGCCTACAGCGCAAAAGTATGGTAAGCACCACCTGGTTATGAAGTGGCTATTTGCCGGTATGGCCGTGATGGCATTCAGTTTAGTCATTCTCGAATTTGTCTTTTGATAGGAGATTTCCATGAAGAAAGTGCTTATAGTCGGCGGCGTAGCCGGAGGTGCCACAGCCGCAGCACGTTTGCGAAGGCTGGATGAAAATGCTGAGATTATTTTATTCGAACGGGGAGAGCATATATCCTTTGCCAACTGTGGCCTGCCCTATTATATTGGCGGCGAAATTACAAGCAAAGCGGCGCTTACCGTGCAAACACCCCAAAGCTTTAGACAGCGTTTTAATGTGGATGTGAGGGTATTTAGCGAAGTAATTTTAATAGACAAAAATGCCAAAACAGTCACCGTTAATAACCACAAAATGGGTGAGGTATATACGGAGACTTACGATAAGCTAATCCTATCCCCCGGCGCGGCACCAATTAAGCCAAATATTGAGGGCGTTAATTCAAAAAAAGTTTTCACCTTGCGGAATATACCGGATACATTCAAAATTAAGGATTATATTGAAACAAACAACCCCAAAAGCGCGGCCGTAGTTGGCGGCGGTTATATTGGCATGGAAATGGTTGAAAATCTACACAATCTCGGAATTGATGTAACATTAATTGAAATGCAGGATCAGATAATTGCCCCCTTAGATTATGATATGGCTTGTACGATACACAGGTATGTAAAAGGGAATGGTGTAAATCTGGTATTAAAAAATGGCGTAAAGTCCATTAAGGATGAGGGCAATTATTTAGCCGTAAATTTAAACCAAGGTGAAATTGAGGTAGACATGCTTATCATGGCTATCGGTGTGCGTCCGGAAAGTAGTTTAGCTATTAACGCAGGGTTAATCGTAAGCGAGGGTGGTTCTATCGTTGTAAATGACAATATGCGCACTTCTGACCCGGATATATATGCCGTAGGCGATGCCGTGGAAATTACTGATCTTATCACAAGGCAAAAAGGATTTGTTCCCTTGGCAGGCCCGGCGAATAAACAAGGCCGCATTGCGGCAGATAATATTTGCGGGTTAGGCAGCAGATACACCGGAACACAAGGTTCTGCCATATTAAAAATTTTTGATATGACAGTGGCAACAACGGGTATAAATGAGAAAACAGCCAAGCAGCAAGGGTTTGATTATGATAAATCTTTTATATATTCTGCCAGCCACGCGACTTATTATCCTGGTGCAAGTGTTATGATAATTAAAACCATATTTGAAAAAGTAACCGGTAAAATTTTAGGTGTACAAATTACTGGGTTTGATGGTGTAGATAAGCGCTGCGACGTGTTTGCTACCGCAATCCGTGCAGGAATGACAGCCTACGACCTTACAAGGTTAGAGTTATGTTATGCGCCACCCTACTCATCTGCAAAAGACCCTGTGAATATGGCCGGTTTTGTTATAGAAAATCTTTTAACCGGCAAAGCTAAACATTTTCATTGGCATGATATTGAAAGCTTGCTGAATAGATATGACGTAACACTGCTAGACGTCAGCACAAAAGCAGAATATGAAAACGGCTCAATCAACGGTTTTATCAATATTCCTGTGGATGAATTAAGAGGCAGATTAGATGAGCTGGACAAATCAAAGCCCATGTATTTGATATGCATGGTAGGCTTGCGCAGCTATGTTGCAGCAAGCATTCTATCCCAAAATGGGTTTGATGCGTATTATTTAAGCGGCGGCCAAAGGTTATACAAGGGTATCATGCAAAACGAACAAAAATAGCTTTTAGGAAAGGTTTGTGATTTTGTATTGGAAATTAAAAGTGGCTGTGCTGTTATTCACCAAAAGCCCATAACAGCACAGCCTTATTTTCATTTAAAACCCATCATGTCAATTCCAATTGGTTCTCAATAAGCGTACATATTTCTGATAAATATTTACACTCCAATTCCCCAAAGCGGCTAAACTCCGGGCTGTCAACATCCAAAACCCCAAACACTTCCCCATTTTTAATTAAAGGAATGACGATCTCCGACCTGCTTGCAGAATCACAGGCAATATGTCCGGGGAATTTTTCAACATCCGCAACCACTTGGGTTTTTTGTTCCGCTACGGCGGTACCGCACACCCCTTTGCCAACTTTTATTCTGATACAAGCGGGCAAGCCTTGAAATGGGCCAAGTACAAGTTCGCCGTCTCTCATAATGTAAAACCCTACCCAGTTTATCCTGTCCATATATCCATTAATTACTGCGGATATATTTGCAAGGCTGGCGATTACGTCCTTATCATCTGCTAGCACGCGCTTTGCCATGTATGCCATCAGTTTATAGTTTTGTTCAAGATCCTCTTGTTTTTTTATCCGGTACACTAAATCACTCCTTATGTTTTATGGGCTGTAGCATGATTATAACACTGGGCGAATAAAAAAACACTTGACAATTACAAAATTGTTACGATAATTAAAATACAATTGAATAGGATGTTTTCACATTTCGAGATAACTTCTCGAAGCGGCGGAATAGGGTGAGAGTCCCTGCGAGCGGGTCACTGTGATGTGGTGCGAATTAAAATCGTTGCCAATAAGTCAGATACGCTGTGATACATCATTAGCTTCCCCGGACGGAGCTATGCGTTTTTTATGGTATTTTTTTGTATGCCATGATTATTAAGCATGTTCCGCCATTGTGTGCGGCACATGCTTTTTTGTTTTCCAGCAAATATAAAGGGTAGGAGGAATAGGAAAAATTATATTGTGAGTAGCGCTCAAAATAAGAAAAAACCAAGCTGTAGACATATGCGTCACAGCAAAAAGAGAGGAATTTAATTTTGAGAATAACAAAATTTAAGTCACGAACAATTGCAATTTTGCTGGCTTTTATTATGGTGTTTAGTCTTGCACCAATGCACGTGTTTGCAGCCTATGATTTGGTTTATGAAGAAAGTGTAGTGTACGTACCCGAGGATAATACTTATTTTGAATCCCACAACCCGGAATATCCAGAAGCAGAATATCCAGAAGCCGAATACCCTAAAACGGAATATCCAAATTACGAACCGGAAGATGAACCCACTACTTATGATAAACCACAACCATATGGCGAGATGACCCCACTTTCCGGCGACGGCTATATAACGGTATTCATTACCTTCGAAGGCTTCAACCTTGGCCATGGTTTTTACGTAGAGCCCACTGCAGTAACAATTCCTGTAGGCGCCACTGCGGCTTATGCCACACTGGCTTTGCAGGACATGTCCCCCAACCTTGGCCGCATACCCAACTGGGTTTCACACCGTGGCGGCATGGGCTCAGGCTTTTATATGGAGGGCATTCTCGGATTTAACCGCGACTATGTAAATCTGCCAAGCTACCTAACAACATCGGAAATGGATTGGTTTGCAGGTATGTTCAACTTTAGCGATGCCATTGCAGGCGGCGACCTTTTGGAGTTTACATTTACATTTATGTCTGGTTGGATGATAACGGTTAATAATATTCTTATCTCCGAAAGCGCCGGTGCATTAACACTGAATGACGGCGATGTAATTCGTTGGCAGTTTACCGTATATGGACTTGGTGCAGACGTAGGTATAGATAGCGGTTGGGGTAATATTCCGCCATTTATCATGCATGACAGAACTGATCTTATACGCGCACTATTTAACCCAAATGCCGCCCAATCCGCTAAGCAGAATGCACTAGATGTTATTATCAATCCCCTTTCTACATTGGAGGAAATAGCGGTCGCCCATGACGCCCTCATTTCTGGCACGGCAGCCACTCCTGTTAACAGAGGTTACCTACTAGCAGCCATTGAATCTGCGCAAGAACTAACAGAAACCAACTATACCGCAGAAAGTTGGCTGGCACTTCAAAGCGTATTGCAGGATGCAATAAATGTAAACGACGATACAAACGCAACACAAACCCAAGTAAATGCAGCAACCACAGCACTAACAGGCGCAATCGCCGCACTGATACCATATGTACAAGCCACCACATGGCAAACAGCCATGGCACGTGGGCTAGACTACATTGTTTCCACCGTTACCGTACCTCACTTT
>Ga0123352_10002091_pt1 | contig 27524 bp, 15 predicted proteins | sample TergutLab28metaG_FD_89700 | JGI IMG/M metagenome (GOLD analysis project Ga0123352, IMG submission 89700) | Labiotermes labralis P1 segment gut microbial communities from Petit-Saut dam, French Guiana - Lab288 P1 | ecosystem: Host-associated > Arthropoda: Insects > Digestive system > Gut ... | reverse complement strand
TTTTTTTTTTTTTTTTTTTCGTTTTCAACAACTACATACAACTATTAAAAAAAATAAAAGAAGAAAGAATTATTGGTGATATAGGTGCAATATAAAGATAAAGAGAGGGGCGGGGGGGGGGGGGGGGGGGGGGGGGGCAGAGAAGGCCAGATGCGATGAAAGCAATTCATTTAACTAACAAATCAGGTCTCAGTTGATTAAATTGTGTAGTTTTGAGAAGAACAAATTGTAACTTTCGTTACCGTAGACTAATAGCAAAGATACCAAAAATGTTGCTAATGTAAAATCTACGGATATACTTTGTATACTCAGAACAGACGTACTCAGCATACAAAGTAAGATAAAATGGGCTACACATTTTGCCTTATTAAGCCTTCACCACGCCCTTATTAAGAACTTTTTTTTTTTATTTGCGCAACAGCCTCCCTAGTGGGGCCAGGGCCTCCTCATTCACGAGGTTTCTAGATCACACACAACGACGCACCACAGTTGGTAGGACTCCTCTGGACGGGCGATCAGCTCGTCACAGAGACCTCTACCTGACAACACACAACACTCACAACAGACAGACATCCATGCCCCCGGTGGGATTCGAACCCACAATTTCAGTAGGCGAGCGGCCGCAGACCTACGCCTTAGACCGCGCGGCCACATAACACTGCAGTCTATGGTCGATCTTCACCTTTACACGCAATAATACTTTGTTACGGTATTTAAGATTGTTTTAAAAAAATAGGGGCCTTAACAAGCTTAACAATCCATCGTCGGGCCCCATCATTGTTGTCAAGTAGGGCTGCGATGGGCTGATCATGCGTCGAGAGGCATCCTACCAGGTGTGTATGTGGCATTGAACGCGATCGGGTGCCTATACTTCTACAATGAGTAGGCAGAAAGATGTGAGAATAAGGAAGAAAGAAAGAAAGAAATATAGATTTTGTTTTAATACCTGTACGGTGCATCTTTTATTATTTCGTACAATGACCAACAAATGCACAATTATTTCACAAATTATCACACCGCTACATGTTTCGACACTATCGTGTCATCCTGAGGGAGCTTGTAATCAATACCTTGCCAATTTACACAAGTATTTAAAATGCAGCTGTTAGTAATACGATTTAAAATAAAGTTATTTCACATAATTTTTATGCGAGTTCTCATTATAGTCGTTGACATCTCAATTATTATAAAATCTTTGAAGCAAAAAACAACAAAATGATTTTAGTTCATTTTATTATAAATAAGACAATTTTAATATTTCAAAGATTTTATAATATTGAGATTTCAACGACTATGTTATGAGAACTTGCATAAAACCTGTGTGAAATATCTGAATTGTAAATTGTATTCCCGGCAGCTGCGTTTGAAATACTTGTGTAACTTGGCAAGGTATTGATTACAGGCTCCCTGCGGATGACACGATAGTGTCGAAACATGTAGGAGTGTGATAATTTGTGAAATAATTGTGCATTTGTTGGTCATAGTACAGAATAAAAGAAACATTGAATTTACGTATGCGGTTCGTATTGTGCGTTATACAGGGGCAAGTGAATGTGTTTGATATTTTGGATAAAGTAACTGAAATTGTGGGCTTCCGCCATGGTATAGATGTAGTCTTTGTCCTTCTGGGACGTAACGCGACTTATGTTGGTGTTTCATTACCGACGTTTCGGGACAACCTATGGGGTCCCATCTTCAAGGGTCAATAATTCGATTAAATTTCGACAGCTTAACACTTGGAGTCGGGCCTGTAAGTTTGTCCGGAAATGTATGTAACTAACTGCCAACCTACTGCGCGTAACAATTGTCCGGAAATGTACGTAACTAACTGCCAAACTACTGCGCGTAACAATTGTCCGGAAATGTATGTAACTAACTGCCAACCTACTGCGCGTAACAATTGTCCGGAAATGTATGTAACTAACTGCCAACCTACTGCGCGTAACAACCGAGAAGAGCTAAGGCCTTGAGGTAGTTGTGTACCGCGGAGTTGAAGGAAGCAGGTTTGCCAACATTTTACCTTTGTGCGACAACACAAAGTAGCAAAAGTGAAGACGACGGACGAGACGGGAAAATTAGGCCAATTCTGAGTTCAACTTCGGTGCCGCAGTATTTCAGTGTGACAAAACTTCGAAGATGATATTGATGATGATGATGATGATGATGATCATAAAGTAGGACAAACACGAACGCCACTGTTTTCTAAGATGTGACACCGTTCAATCCAGCAGCTGATTACCATGGTTTTTATCATAATTTACTAATGGAAACCGTGGTCCGGGTAGCTCAGTCGGTATAGCGACTGGTTACGGGCTGGACGGTCTGGGGATCGAATCCCGGTGGGAGCGAGATTTTCCGCACCTGTCCAGACCGGCCCTGGGGCCCACCCTGTCTCCTGTACAATGGGTACCGGTTCTTTCCCAGGGGTAAAGATCGGCCTGGGCGTGACGCTGACCCCTCACCCACTTCTAGTGGCGTTGCCATGAAAGAGTAGAGCTAAACCTCTACTTCCCCTATAGGCCGTACGGCCTGTACAGAGCCTCAGGGCCTGTACAAGGGTGCACTTTACCTTTTCACTTACTAATGGAAACCATAGGTTTCTCCGAAACGACTGTCAATAACGTACAGCCCAGTCTTAAGTAGCTGAAAGCCAGTCGCTTCCGCCGTGAGAACATGCGTTATCGGAGACGAATTGGGTACACAGAAGCTAAGAGCACATAGAGAGAAGGAGCGTCGAGAGACTAGACATATCGATTAGTACGATACAGGGCGGTTGGGTGCTGCAGTTTTCGTCGCCATGTAGGCGCGCGGTACAGTGGCTGTGACCAGGGAACTAACTGGCTGCGCGCCAACACACACAGCATTGATTTCACCTGCTGCAAATAAAGCGCTGTCCAGTGGCCGCAGTGCCCATGTGTCTGCCGGGACGGCCACCAGCACTTCTTCGCTAAGGCCAGTGTTCGAATTTCAGCCGTAATATCAGCCTATGAGAGCGGTCGGTCTTCAGACGGTGTTGGTCATTCATCTGGTCAAGATATTCACCACTTTTCGGAAGCTGAGGAATTCATCACCGTATACACAAGAGTGCACTCCTGGTCGTTCTCTAGACCCCCGCTTCTGTTTGACCCCTTTCTTTAAAATCGATATTTTCCCTTGTCTAGGTGCCGGGATAGCGTAGACGGTATAGCGACTTGCTACGGGCTAGACGATCAGGGGAACGAATCCCCGTAGGGGCGAGGTTTTCCGCACCCGTCCAGACCAGCTCTGGGGCCCACCCAGTCTCCTATACAATGGATACCAGGTCTTTCCCTGGGGTAAAGCGTCCGGGACGTGGCGTTGACCACCCACCCCATCTAGCGCCGAAGTTAAAGGAAGAGTAGGGCTATACCTCTACTCCCCCTCTGGCCCTTCGTGGCCTGTTCTAGGGTGAACTTTCTTTACTTACTTACCTATTTCTGGGTAACTCAGTCGGTATAGCAACTGTCTACGGCCTGGACGGTCCGGGATCGAATCCCGGTGAGGACGAGATTTTCCGCCCGTTCAGACCGGCCTTGAGATCCACACAGCCTCCTGTAAAATGGGTAACGGTTCTTTCCCGGGGGTAAAGTGCGCGGTCGGGGCGTGCTGCTGACCACTCGACCACTCACCCCCTTCTAGTGCCGTGGTCAAGAAAGAGTGGAGCTATACCTCTACCCACCGTCTGACCACACCGGGCCTGTAACGGGATCACTTTACCTTTATCACATTTACTTACTTACTTACTTATTTTTCCTTGTCTCACAGACCCAGGGGCTGAACGATTTCTCTGTTCGTATTCCGGTATGGTCCAGAGTTCTTCTCTTCTCCAAAACGCCCAGACCGCCTCTTGGGCCCACTCAGCCTACTATCCAGTGGTCATGTTCCCGGGGGTAAATCGGCCGTGGGCATGAAGTTGACCACTCAAATCCATCTGATGTTGGAGTTCAAGAATGAATGGAGCTATGCCTCTGCTCCCTACATACACCGTCTTGCCATGTCGTGTCGAGGAACAGATTTTTCCTATCTGACGGTCGCTATGCGGTTGTGTATGCAACATTAACAAGTGAACATCCGAATTTTCACTCTAACACAACTTTATATTAATTATGGCTTAGCTGTATATTTTGTTATATTTTTGGAAGTTCATCAGGCTGTTATGTAAAATGTTTAAATGTAAATGCCAAATCGTACACAGAAATGTGCTCCTCCCACTGTGAGGTAACACGATTACTAGTTATACGTGTACATTACAGATGTCATCGGCAGTCACACTGTCAATGTATGTACCTGCTGTGTGCTGAGTTTTGTAAAATCGTCAGTAGGTTTTCACCCTTTTTATAGGCCACGAATGTCCTTAGGGTGACTAGAGGTATAGCTCTACCCTTTCTAGGACCTCGGCACTAGATGGAAGTTGGGGGCCAGCCCCAAGCCCCGGCCGCCTCTACACCCGGGAAAGACCCGGTACCCATTGTACAGGAGTCTGGGTGGGCTCCAGGGCCGGTCTGGACGGGCGGAAAATCTCGTCCCCACCGGAATTCAATCCCCGGACCGTCCAGCCCGTAGCTCAGTCCCTATACCGACTGAGCTACCCGGCCCAAAATCCTCAATTACTAAAACCAATTTATTGTAAGAAAATTTACCATTCATTGATGTCTGTCTATTTTGTTTGTCGTCTGATCTTGTTAACATTTTGTGTGGTTATATTTAAGTGCGTGTGATGTCACACTTTCCGGTTGCCGATTTTCCTATATCCGATGTCAAGGGTTTCTGCTAAAGTAGACGAAATTTGCAGGCGATGTTTTGCTCTCCTCGTCTCGGAAGTTTTAAAATTATTTTATTGTTTTGTTTTGGCAATTAGGAAGTTCATATTGATGGTCTTCTTGTTTTTATGTACCTCGTGTTTGTGCCACACATGTTGACCTCAAAGTGTGTGTCAAGTGACACTGTCTGTTTGTGCCACGCATGTTGACCTCAAAGTGTGTGTCAAGAGACGCTATCTGTTTGTGCCACACATGTTGACTTCAAAGTGTGGGTCAAGTGACACTGTCTGTTTGTGCCACGTATGTTGACCTCAAAATGTGTGTCAAGAGACACTATCTGTTTGTGCCACACATGTTGACTTCAAAGTGTGGGTCAAGTGACACTGTCTGTTTGTGCCACGCATGTTGATCTCAAAGTGTGTGTTAAGTGACACAGTCTGTTTGTGCCACACATGTTGACCTTAAAGTGTGTGTCAAGTGACACTGTCTGTTTGTGCTACACATGTTGACCTCAAAGTGTGTGTCAAGTGACACTCTCTGTTTGTGCCACGCATGTTGACCTCAAAGTGTGTGTCAAGTGACACTATCTGTTTGTGCCACGCATGTTGACCTCAAAGTGTGTGTCAAGTGACACTATCTGTTTGTGCCACACATGTTGACCTCAAAGTGTGTGTCAAGTGACACTGTTTGTGCCACGCATGCTGATCTCAAAGTGTGTGTCAAGTGACACTCTCTGTTTGTGCCACGGATGTTGATCTCAAAGTGTGTGTCAAGTGACACTGTCTGTTTGTGCCACCCATGTTGACCTCAAAGTTTGTGTCAAGTGACACTGTCTGTTTGTGTCCGCAATATTCACACTCGAAGGCCAGTGAGGGACAAGAAAACGCGGAGAGTTTTGGTCATGTGTAACGAACGATTTATTACCTCCAGGAGATCCGCACGCAGTTTGGGTGCTGTAATGCAAGTAGATAACTTTCGGATAATATATGAATATTCTTGATACCCAGCAGAGTTATCTGAACGTATAGTGGGTGTAGGGCACAGTTGGAGTAACGTTGTGTGATGGTAAAAGTTATACTTCTGTGGGTATCTATCTGACTAACTAACCAACTAACTAACTAAGTCCACTTTTTGCCAAAATAATAGTTTGGCAGGCAATCAAGATGCTTCTTTCTTACTTGCTCTTTATTATTGTATAATTAATGTATTCGGTAGACTGTAATATTTACTACACAGTTACATAATTTTTTAATATTATACTTAGGTTTATTTATAGATCAACCTTAAATGTTTTGTGTATATTTACAATGTATCTTTTAACTTGTGGGCCCGGTAGCTCAGTCGGTATAGGGACTGACTACGGGCTGGACGGTCCGGGATCGAATCCCGGTGGGGACAAGATTTTCCGCCCGTCCAGACCGGCCCTGGGGCCCACCCAGCCTCCTGTAAAAAGGGTACCGAGTCTTTCCTGGGGGTGAAGTGCGGCCGGGGCGTGCTGCTGACCATTCACCCCTTCCTAGTGCCGCGGTCATGGAAGAGTAGAGCTATACCTCTACCCACACTCTGGGCCACACTGGGACTCTAAGGGAACACTTTACCTTTTTTATGTTTTAACGTAAAGGGAGAGGTCTCCAGGCCAATGATATGGAGAATTCCTATTTTATTTTTATTCTTGATTTGTGGCTTGATGTTGGCTCTATCTTGGGGCCGAAAGTAGTCACCAGAAAAGCATTTACAAGTAACTTGTTTGTGTGATCCATAATTGCATAACATACATTTATAATCCAGAAACTACCCATATTTCTTAATTTCCAAATATTCATTACACACTTCACAAAAGCCCACTTCTTTTCCCTATCCTTACCGTAGGAATCCAACCTCAACACTCCTGTCCTGCTTCTTTGACTTGCATTCTGGTATTATAGTCCCATTTACTCAAACGTCTTCAAAGCTTTTCCTATCCTAAAATTTTCTTTCCTCCCCTATTCGTGTCACATGTCTCTCCCACTTCATCTTCCTTGGGTTTATGACACCAATATATCACCCGAGGAGCCCCAAATTATGAAGTTCCTTGCTGCATAATATTCTCTAGCGTCGAATTAATTTCTCCCTCTTAGGTACAAATATCTTAATGGAGAATATTCAACATTTTCCTCGTTCTGTGCGAGAGACAAAGTTTCACACTCTTACAGAATAAGAGGCACAGTTGCGGTTCTGTGTATTTTAATGTTTGTACTGTTATTGAACTAGCGAGCTGACGAAGGAAATCGAGCCATGAAACCCGACGAGAAGGGAAATATCTGATCTTTTGTTAAACAGATAATCGGAGTGAGCTAAACATTGTACTGGGGACTATTGTCTTCTGTTGAAATTGTTATTGTAATATTCAATTTTGTGGTCCGTGTAGCTCAGTCGTTATAGCGATTGGCTACGGGCTGGACGGTCCGGGGATCGAATCCCTGTGTGGGCGAGATATTCCGCAACAGTCCAGACAGGCCCTGGGGCCCACCCATTCTCCTGTACAATGGATACCGGGTCTTTCCCGGGGGTAAAGAGCGGCCGGGGCGTGATGCTGACCACTCACCCCCTTTCTAGTGCTGTGGTCAAGAAAGAGTAGAGCTATACTTCTACTCCCACTAAGGGCCGTACGGCCTGTACAGAACCTCAGTGCCTGCACAAGGGTGCACTTCACCTTACCTTACCAATACCGGGTTTTCTGGGTTTCTACCTTGAAACGTATACACCGGAGTTTCAGGAAGAGGATAAAGATGAGGACAAATGGAAAGGTTTTTTCCTCCCTTGCACAATAAAACACACAGTTCGTCAGCGGATTCCTGAAAAAGTTCTCATTTAACGATCTTTGTAGAAATGAGAAGACCAAGAACCGTACTCACAAAAAGGGTCGGGTATGTACTTGGAACTGTTTCTCAGAAAGCATCTCGCTCTATAATATTAGAACGGAGGTCATTACAGGTATGAGCAGTGCAGTTTCGTAACAAATAAAAGAGCATGATGTTCTATAGAGCAGTGCTTTTTAAAGGTGTTTGTTCGGTACAATGCACCCGACAGCGAGATACAAACTTATTTGCACATACGCTTATTCCCCTACAGTCCCTTTGCCCTCCCAGCACTAAGTTCAGAAGTTTCGCATAAGCCCAGTCTCCCGAGCCTTATCACTAACTCATCACATTTCAACCGCACAAACACGCAATTTAGTCCAACAGCTCAATTTAATTCCATTCCTGCTTTCCGAAACCGACCACCTCCCATTACTTTACCTCTTTCACTTCCCATTTCTTTACCTTGCCTCTAGTCTACCTTTGCCAGAAGGACGAGCGGGCCTAATCTGGAAACCCACGACCGTAATTTGTATACTTCCTTGTAAAAAAAAGTAAAGCCTTTCACTGTTTTCCTTTCTTCTACTTCTTGTTCTTCTTTCTCTTTCTTTCTCTTCTTTTCTTCACTTCAATTTTGAAAGGGTTAAGTTCCACTTGCTGCTTTGGTCTGAGATGAGTTACTTTCACAGTACAAACTATTGCATTTTCTGTGTTTGGCCTTATATATATGTGGGGGACCGAGGTAGCACAGTGGTTAAGGTGCTGTGGTACAAATCGTAAGGTCCCTGGTTCGACCCCAGTTGGTGTCGATGGATTTTTCATTGACATAAAATCCTTCCGATCACACTATTGCTCTGGGGTCGACTCAGCCTCTAATAGAAATAAGTACCAGGAGTATTTCCTGGGAGGAAAGGCTGCCGGTGCGTATTGGTGACAACCTACCACCATCCTGTGCCGTTGGCATGAAATCTGGGAACCTTAACTTCCTGGAACCCTCTGGGCCACTCCAGGCCTGTAACGGGACTGCTTTACCTTCATCTTTAATTTATATATAAGTATAATTTAATATTTTTGTTATAAATGTTATTGGTGTTATTTTTTTATCATTATGTTGTTATTACTCTCTTGTTTTGTCTATGTTCAAATTAATTTATTCATTTATTGCAAATCAATTTAATTTATTCGCTTGCAATGCAAATTAGGTCGATCTCACAGCGATTTATTTTATTACTGATTTTATTTGGCGGTTCAATTATAAACCGAAGCACGAAATCCAGCTTTTGTGACAGCAGTTGGCCGGTTATGATGTGAAATTATTTCTCTTAATGGAAATCAGAGAAAATACTGGCTTTTGAGTGGATGGTGGGCGACCAAGAATTTACCAACACGTTTCGTCACTACAGATATAAGCAATCCCATTACACGCCTGGGCAGGCACTGAGGGTTCCAGGAGGTTGAGGCTCCCAGATTTCAATACAATCGGCACATGAAGGTGGTAAGTTTGTCAGCCCCACGAACCGGCCGTCTTTACCCCCAGGAAATATTCCTGGTACTCATTTCTGTTAGAGGCTGAGTCAAACCTAGTGCGGCAAGAAGGGTTATGTCAATGAAAAATTCCAATGCACCATTGGGAATCGAACCCGCGACTTTCCGGCTTGTGCCGCAGTGCCGCAAACAACTGGGCCACCGCTTGCCCCTGCGGATATAAAGGGTCGCTGAAATCTTCTACAAGCCGTCGAGACCCTGTTTATCGTGCATGATCCATACTCACTGTTTTACTGAATACCTTGAAACGAGAAATAATAAGAAATTGAAGTGGTCTTGCAGTATCAGTTCACGAGATATCCCCGACGGGAAATAGCTCTTCAGCTTTGTGGTATTTAATTAAGCTTCTGCTTTGATAACAAACTCGGATCTACACTGTCTGAATATTTTATGCAATTCTGTTTGAATGTACGTGCTGTGTGACTTATTGGCTACTCTGGGTTTGTAGGGAGCGACTTGGTGTTGATATGCACGATTTACTGTCCTCATGTCTGCTACATTGCCGGTTATTCTAATCGCCTTTTATTAGGCGTTTGTCGTAAATCCCTTTAAAATTTGAGCCATAATGCCTAACAGTTCCCAGTTGTATTTACGACCCTTACAGAGCGTCTTTCTATATATATTATATATATGTATATATATGAATACGGGCTGGACGGTCCGGGATCGAATCCCGTTGGGTACGAGATTTTCTACCCGTCCAGACCGTCCCTGGTGCCCACCCAGCCTCCTGTACGCCGGGTACCGGGTCTTTACCGGGGTTAAAGTGCGGCCGGGGCGTGCTGCTGACCACTCGCCCCCTTCTAGTGCCGCGGTCATGGAAGAGTAGAGCTATACCTCTACCTACCCTCTGGGCCACACCGGGCCTGTAACGGGATCATTTTACCTTTACCTTTACATATTTATATATTCTATATATGTCAATGATATATATGTTTATAATATATATATATATTTATAGCCCATCCCAGTAGTCGCGCGGTCTAAGGCGTAGTTCTGCGGCCGCTTGCCTGCTGAGATCGTGGTTTCGAATTCCACTGGGGGCATGGATGTTTGTTGTGAGTGTTGTGTGTTGTCAGGTAGAGGTCTCTTGCGACGGGCTGATCAATCGTCCAGAGGAGTCCTACCGACTGTGATGCGTCATTGTGCGTGATGTAGAAAGCAATGAGGAGGCCATGGTCCTCATTGGGCCGCAGCGCCACAGGAAATATATATATATATATATATATATACATATTATAGACATTGAGGGGCTGTAAATGAATCCCATTGTCACTAAGAATGTCAACCATAAACTGGAAAATATTTTTAAAAGAAGTCCTAAGAAAATAATCGGTGCTGTTTTATAAAGTTTTCTCTGTTCGCGCCATGAAGGCGTATAGGGGGAATAGAGGTACAGTTCTACTCATTCTTAATCTCGACACTTGAAGGAGAAGATTTTAAGCGACGGCTACTTAACTGCCGGAAAATAAACCCTGTACCCATTGGATAGGGGGCTGGTTTGGCCCCAGAGCCCGTCTAGTCGTTTTGAGGGAAGAAAATCTCATTTCCCTACCGGACTTCGAAACCCGGACCCAGCCCCACTATACCGACTACGCTACTCCGGTACTTAATCGGTGATGCTACCTACAGATAACTTATAAGAGCAGTGTTTGTAACTGCAATGCCTACTGAACAATGTACATATACATGTCGACCTCTTAATGTCAGCGGATTTGTCCCGGAAAATCACGGCCACACGAAGCACTGTGTCTGTCCGTAATTATAAGGAACGCTTTTGCGCTCGTATCTGGGGACACAGTGAGGACAAAATTTGAACTCTTACAACGTTATTTGTGTGTTTGTGTAGGTTTGTAAGGTATAAAGAATGCAACGAAGTGGTTTTTGTTGATGTTTCGAAGTTATCGTGACGTCACAACACCGACGAACTTTGAATACGTGACTATGCAGGATCGATCAGTATGTAAACAAGTTCCAGATTTCGCGAGTAATATTTTTCCCCCTCTCCACCCTCGTACGTGGATGACAGAACACGGGTTATTGTGGGGTAGCTCGTCAAAAGCGACGTGCCTCACCGTATCAACTCCTCTCTAATGAAGCTACTTTATAATGATGCCTCCCAGTTTGAGAACTGTCAAACACACAAACACAGAACACTGTCTGTGTTAGTAAGGCTAGCTGAATGTGAGTTCTTTATCATCATCATCATCATCACCATTGGCACAGTCAGCTGTCCTGAACAAAAACTGATAAGGACTTCATGTAGCAGGGGATGCGGATAATTAGGGGCTGCAGTAATCGCATTATAAAACGTGTAATTAGAACCTGGATGAGCTTTGGTCCTCTTGAATATCTGGAAGTGTAATGGTTCAAATGTTCCAGTTAATTGGAGAAGGGTCTACATTGTAATCCATTTTGTGGTTAAGAATTTTTCTAGTATACCAGAAGAGATCTCTGAGTCATAACGCTTCACAGACCGGAGAAACCCCAATCATCGCACACATACACTAATACAGTAACGTCTGTTTGCCTGACATGGCGTACTGAACTACGGAATGGACCTCTTCAAGAGACACACTTTTATTACAGAGCCCATTTCTATTCCTTTGTTTCCATTAACCCTTTAAAGGCCGAGTTAAATTCCACCTGCCATCTGCTGGCATTATTAGCTCACCATATTGTCCACGTTAGCAGGAGAAGGGTTAATTCCTCTCAAATTTTTTTTTGTGGGTCGGGTAGCGCAGTCGGAATAGCTACTAACTACGGGCTTGACGGTCCGGGATCGAAACCCGGTGGGGACGAAGTATTCCGTCTGTCCAGACCGGTTCTGGGGCCCACCCAGCCTCCTGTAAAATGGGTACCGTGTCTTTCCCGGGGGTAGAGGCAGCCGGGGCGTAGGGCTGACCCCCCACCCCAATCTAGTGCCGAGGTCCTAGAAAGAGTAGAGCTATACCTCTACTGAACCTAAGGGCCTTCGTTGCCCATAAAAAGGGCGAAAACCTACCTAAAAATTTGTTTTCAACAAAAAAACTACCATAAAAAATTGACAATGCTGACTCTATCTGTGGCCAAAGGAAGTGCATGAAATGTAATAGCTTCCCTTGACCTCCGGTGGTGGCACCACTGTCAGTTTTATAGAATTCTTTTGTATTGACACGTGATAGTTTGTTATTCACACTTTGCTTATAATCCGTTGATCTTCGACAGAAATAATCCAACTTCAGGTATTTGTAAGTAGATTTTTTTTAGTGTTTTATGAAGTTTATTAAGTTCAAAATGTTTCAATTTTTTGTGATGGAATATTTTATTGTGTCCTTCGCGCGAGTACAAAACATCTTTCGTAAATACAGTATGTGGGTGTAGACCGATTCCATACGGATAAAGAAAAGGAAAGTTGGTGGGCTCTTTGACTGTGGTATGTAAAGATGGAGTCTTCTGGAAGTCGGAGAATTTCACAGTCATCTGAGCCACAATTAACTTCTGAACAAGAAGTCGCTTCCACGAAGTTACTAGAATGAGTTGTTTTGGAGAGCGCATGCTCAGACGGACAGTAGGGCTGTTCTTCCGTGTATTCCGGCGGAACCGTAATTGTTATGATATATTTTGTTAACTGCAATTGTGTTGACACCCGGTGGCAGGCAGTACAGTACACATTTACACACAAACAATACACAGAACGACATAATGAAATAGAATACCCAGAACAGAACATACATGATAGTAAAAATACATAATTTATAAAATTAAACAGAAGAATAAAAAACATACAACCATATATATATATATACAGTGTATGCACAATGATAAAAAATGGAACCAACAGAATATGAAAGAATGTGATAAAAGAAACAGCCATATAAGCACAAAAATCATATGATATATATATTTTTTCTAATAATGGTAAACACCCTGTTACTAAGACCTTCACTACACTTCACCCAACTACATCTCACTCCACTTCACTACACTTGTCGACACTTCTTCCCATTTAAACTTCACCCAACTACACTTCACCTCACTTCACTACACTAGTCGACACTTCTTCCCATTTAAACTTCACCCAACTACACTTCACTCCACTTCACTACACTTGTCGACACTTCACTTCTTCCCATTTAAACTTCACCTAACTACACTTCAATCCACTTCACTACACTTGTCGACACTTCACTTCTTCCCATTTAAACTTCACCCAACTACACTTCACTCCACTTCACTACACTTGTCGACACTTCACTTCTTCTCATTTAAACTTCACCCAACTACACTTCACTCCACTTCACTACACTTGTCGACACTTCACTTCTCATTTAAACTTCACCCAACTTCACCCAACTACACTTCACTCCACTTCACTACGACACTTCACTTCTTCCCATTTGAACTTCACCCAACTACACTTCACTCCACTTCACTACACTTGTCTACACTTCACTTCTTCCCATTTAAACTTCACTCAACTTCACTTCACTACCCTCACATTTGGCTTAACCCCATTTCAATTCCCATGACATTTTCTCTCTGTACAGCTCACTAAGCACTCACCTGAAGAAGAGACAGGCAGCTAACCCGAAACCTGGAGACACATTAATTGTAAATAAGTACATTTCTCACCAGGCGGTTTGTTGAAGCCGCGAACAGCGCCTGTTGGCTTCGCCATGTCCTTCCGTCCGTTCTGTCAGAATGTATCAGCAGCGCGGCCCCCCATTGGACAGTTTTCCGCGAAATTTGATTTTGGCGACTTTTATGAAAAACCTATGTAGAAAATTTAAAAAAATCCAAATTTGTTTACGACCCGAACAAAAAATCGCTCACTGTACATGCAGACCGAAGTAGGTTTCGTTACTGGCGGCGACGTAAATTCGTCTTTACTGCATTGTTGTGCATCACTCGATATTCCCATAAATTTGACAGTGATTTGCATCTCAATAATAACACAGAGGACGTACTTTTTTCATTGCAACAATGGTTACGCGAACGCGCCACTGTGTCGCGTTTTACTTACGGCACCTACCTTGTTATGGTGCTGCGGCTGATTCATATTTAGCTCTTTTTTTCCCCGGAAATATGTCTCAGTAATTTCACTGGCAAGATTTTGTTGTGTGAAACGTCATAAGTTCGCTCCATAAATTTGGGTGAGGCGACGTCTTGGTACTTTCCCGCCCCTGTTGGGCTTTGTTGCAGTACAATGTATGTGTGTCGCTGGAGTGGGCAATCTAATGTAGGGCCCTTGTTACGAGTGATGAAGTGCAGAGCTTTTGTGAGTTGACTGACTGGTTGGCTGGCTGGCTGGCTGGCTGCAGATTGAGTGGCCAACCGCGAAGTGGGTCGTGCGAAGTGGAAACTATGATGTGTGTTTGGGCGGGGGGCGCGGGGAGGCGTGTCATTTAATTCGACGGTAAAATTAATTTCGTGGTCAATTCTCTTATCAACACTTTAAGGTTACCTACCGAATTGAATTATGGTTAATAAAATACAGAAGCTGTTTTTTGGTGGGGTTCTAATTTTGCCTCTGCTCTGTTAACCAATTACTACTTACATATTTACAACGGCGTTGCTTCTGATGTGGTCAAAATACCATCAACTGAAGGTACACTCTGTGGCTGAATGGTGTTAATTCTTTGGCGATTAATAACGAAATTAATTTCATTTTAAAACACAAATTAATTTTCAAACTATATTGATTTGAGTTTTTTGTGATTTTTGGGCTTGTAGGGCATACTAGAATGTACGTGAAAGTAACAGAGCGTGTAGTTGATATGTAGGCCGTATATTTGTATAATATAATTATATACGTCAGCACTATCTATTTATTTATAGAGCTGACGTATATAATTAATTTTATTATACTCGTACGTTCATTCTAGCATTTCGTGATGCCTTCTTCCAAGGTAGTATATTTGTTTATTAGTGTCAGAATTATTATTATTGTTATTATTTTTAACTACCCATAGATGAATTTTGAACTCTTTCTTGTACCGTGCAATATTTATGAAATCAAAATCTCCGAATACGATTAGGTTCGAATGGCGATCCTGTTATATTCCAAAATGTTTACATACTACAGGACCATTATCGTCTCCCTCATGATTATCCTGCAGGGCTTCAAGTTATCCCTTTACATTAATGTCTACAGTTTCAGACGGGTTTTTCCGTCCATCATCAGGAGCTCAAAACTGCACATACAGCGTCAGACCAATACTGCGGTATTGGTCTGACAAATACCTGACCCTGTATGTGCAGTTTTGAGCTCCTGATGATGGACGGAAAACCCTTCTGAAACATGTAGAGCGCCTAACAGAAATAAATAAATTGTTAAACATTGCATCTTGTTGGTTGTACTCTGTGAATCTGTTAGCGATGTACGGACCTACGAATGTTAAATATATATTCTATACTTTGTTCTGGCAGCGTGTATAGACACAATTCGGTCGTATTCAGATCATTATTTTGAAAGTAATAGCAGTATTCTGTAAAGCTGTATTAGAATACATCCTAGGTATTCCTGCTATCTGATAAAATTTTACACGATACTTTTATGAATTTTATATTACTGCCCTGAAGATAACAGAATTAGGTCGAAACACACTCCAGCATATAGAGTACAGTAGTTGTGTTTGACCTAGTTTAAATCTTTCCTTTTAGTAATTTTCTGAACACGTACGAATAACTTCTGTGTTCTCATTTATTTATACCTCGTCTCAAATGCTCTAGATGTTTGTTTTCCGTATAAATTAACAACAAATGTAGAAATACTGGGACTTCGCAGTTGCTTTCTTCAAATTTTCAGTTTTAAACTCTCTAAAGGGCAGCACGAAACGTTCGGTAACTGTACGTTTAGAGTCAACTGCGAAGCGAGCTAAATGTGAGAGTTACACTATGCGAAACGTATTATTTGTTTACTGATCAAAGAAGGAACTTCGCCTTTGATGCATGCTAATGATAGTTGCTCTTCCCCGTATCTCCAGTTCTATCTAATGCCTTGCCCTTCACAAGCGCGCTGCTGCTTTGCAGGAACTCCACAATAGTGGCTGTGGAAGGAATGCGCCGATGTCTGTCAGTCAGTGGTCTGCGAATTGAGTCGATTCTGTTCATAGAAAATAATTTTGAAATACAATAAGAAATTTATTTGTTCAGTGAACACAACAATATTTCACTTATTTAACTTATTGGTGACAAGTTTTCGTCATCATGCCATCATCGGGCCATCTTTACATAAAATTTAAAACAGGTTGCATGTAGTGCACATTGAACTGAGTGTCTTATGGGATCCCATAAAACTTACACCAGTGTTAAAATTCTACTAAAACATTGAGTGGTTAAATTGCCTGTGATATAACATGAGTTGTGTGAAGAGCTGATAGGGAACTGAAGTTAGAATTGATACATAGTAACATATCTTTCGGTTTGGACTGTGTTAAAATTTATATATATATATATATGGGGACCGCGGTTGCACAGTGGTTAAGGTGCTGTGCTACAAATCGGAAGGTCTCTGGTTCGATCCCAGCTGGTGAAAGTGGATTTTTCATTGACATAAAATCCTTCCGATAGCACTATAGCCCTGGGGTCGACTCAGCCTTTAACAGAAATGAGTACCAGGAGTATTTCCTGGGGGTAAAGGCGGCCGGTGCGTAGGGCTGACAACCTACCACCATCCTATGCCGTTGTCACGAAATCTAGGAACCTTAACTTCCTGGAACCCTCTGGGCCTGTCCAGGCCTGTAATGGGACTGCTTTACCTTTATATATATATATTCTAAAGTCACAAATTATGGTATATGTTGCTAATCACAGAATTTGTGTTTCTATCTCGTATACGCCGAGTACTGGGTGGTGTGTGTAGACATTATTATAACTGTTCCTCGTCTCCTATTTGTGACGTCAGATATCTGTTGTATCCTAAGCGTAAATTGTAATTGTTCATAATTTGATAGCAGCCATAAGTTTCTCCGATATATTGGGACGGATCGGCCTATGCGTGTGTGCGTCTAGCTTAGCAGTTACTTTTCTGTTCCTTCAGCTTTCCCTTAACCCTTATCCTGCTAACGTGGAGAATATGGTGAGCTCCTAACAATGCCAGAAAACGGCATATGGGATTTAATTCGGAGTTTAAAGGGTTAATTTAATCCTAATGTCATTACTGGAAGGACGTTTCAGTGATTGTGACTAATTTTTAACAAAGGATATTAAAATTTAACTATATTGTTTACCCATAGACATCATTATGCGAATTTTATATTGGGAGGGTGGGGGGGGGGTGGGGGAATTTGAAATTATTCTGTGCAGGGGGCTCCGAACAATAAGTGAGAATTTTTTAGGTACATGCTGCAACAGTAAGTTTAGGAAACATTACTGCATTTTGTAGGAATTGCAGATCATAAACTGTAATGTCGTGCGGTCGCTTGAGGCACTGTAGAATGATTGCTCTCATAATATCAAATGGGTAGCATGTGAGAGGCATTAATGCGATACGGAGTGATAATTAAAAGCCTGGTAAGCGTGTGTCATATAAACTAGGTCAATTATGGGCATTATGCTCAGTGATACAATGCAGAACACATCAAACGCGTATAAAAAAAATACGCTTGACGTCATCACAATACGCGCTTCGAATTCTGTTGAATCTAAGCCGTTTGTATCACCCCCTTTTCCAGTTAGATGCACTTAAAAATCGGCGCTTTAATTTTGACTCACATCAACCGTATTAGGTGGTTACGTGTTTATTTACTAATTGATCAGGTTGAGAAGAAAATATTTCCGGATTTTTTTTGTACACAATCGTAATTCTTATATTTCTTCCGAGCAGGCAGTAGGTGACAGTAGGTGACAGTAGGCTGGAGAAAATTGCGTAACGACACTTTTTTTTCATGATTTGCACTCTTAGTAAAACACTGGGTCGGATTGTGGGGATCAGATGCGCAGGACATGTAGCACGGATGATAGAGAAGACGTTATATGTTGGAAGCGCAAGAAGTAAGGAGGACATTTAGAAGATCTAATTGTAGATGGTAGGAGAGTATTAAATTGGATATTAAATCGATAAGATAATAAAATGGTTTGAAATAGATTAATCCGATTTACGAGAGGGACCAGTATTGTGATCTTGTGTGGATGTTGATGAAACATATGATTCTGTAAAATGCAAGGAGTTCGTTTTATGGTTGGAAGGGAATGGGCAAACTAAGTAAGAACAGTAATGCATTGTGTTAGTTATGATGAATCAATCTTTTTGTTTGGTTAATTACAATTATTGACGGATGTGCTAGATATATCCTTCAACCTGAGAGACAGCTTGCATAAATGCATGTAAAACGTAACATATAAGGCTACATGTACAATATAGTCTTCATGAAGATGAACATAAAATGTTCGAAACATGTAGAAGACAAGAAGAACTGAATTAAAACATTAATTTAAAACATGCATTTTGTTGGTCAAAATTACATCATTGTATCACAATGCGCGGTACAAAAAACATAAAATTTTGGAGCTTCGAATCATTTTGTTTATTGTCTGGCAATAGATGAGAAATTTAAATCCAGAGTGGTTTTCCTTCTATTTCAAAAATTAACATTCAAATATTTTGTCTATTCTATGTCCATATGTTCTGTATCTGGTTTAATTCTGTCTTCCTTTGCATACAAACATGCTATTACATGTCTGCGGTAGTGGTATGTTGTTCCTCGTATTTCCAATGTCCGGTGTTAAAATTTAGGTCCGGAGAACGGTCACCTGACTGAGATTATACAGTAGACGATATTAAAATGGAAATGGAATAAGTGGATATTGGTGGTTTGCACTGGAATGGAGTAGCTCTGCTTATATTACAGTTCTTTTACGCAATGACCTTACAGGTTTCATAAAAGCATTCAATTTCTTGTTTAGCTCAACGACTCATCTTCTAAATAGTAAAACTTTTCATTCACTTATTACTTATTTAGCTTTTAGTGTTTGTGTTTTTCCATTTCAAACACAGTGGCTGTACTATTGCAGGTACTGCCCTTTTAAAGGTAAAGGAAACTGAATTCTTTTTGCACACCTTGTACTTGTTTACTCCATTTGACTCTTAGAAATAACTGTGGTTACTGCAGTAAACAGCTGGAAATTGTTGTTCTCCATAGCGGAGACGAAGTGTCGTTAGTGAGCAGGTACCGAATTATCATGTATATCTCTAATTTAGTTGAAAGTCGTATTTAAGGTTTAAGATTACTGATTATGGGCCTTGAAGTTGGTTGCCTATTGGGATGTAGGTGGGTTTCACCCTTTTTACAGGCCACGAAGTCACTTAGGGTGAGTAGAGATATAGCTCTACTCTTTCTAGGACCTTGGCACTAGAAAGGGGTGGGGGTCAGCCCCACACCCCGACTGCCTCTACCCCCGGGAAAGACTCCGTACTCATTTTACAGAAAGCTGGGTGGGCCCCAGGGCCGGTCTGGACGGGCGGAAAATCTCGTCCCCACCGGGATTCGATCCCGGACAGACCAGGAAGTTTCCAGGATGTTGAGGCTCATAAATATTTAATTATTTTAGAATAAGTGTTTATGACCATCACCAGTATACCGTGATGTTGAAGGCAGCTCAGTAGAGGCTAGTTGAAATGTGATGGCACACGCGCAGAAACCAGATTTCGTCTTTCGGCGAAAGAACGAGTCCATTTAAATCGAGGGGGGGGGGGTCAGTTCAGTCGACTACTGGCAGCCGAGTTGTGCGCATCAGCGGTAGTAATGCTGGATACACCATGTTCCGAGGTAGTGTGAAGAGTACTGGCTCCCCACTCCATTCGCCAGTTTCCCCTTCACTTTCCCTCCCGTGTGTCACCGTGTGCCATCACATTCCAACTGGAGTCTACCTCAGTGTATATTTTGATGATGAGGGAATGTTTGCTTGGAACTACGGTTCATATTTACCAGACAGTTTGGCGTCAGCATGCATCCGTCTTCTTAGTCACAACCATAGGTGTATCAGATATCTTTTTGAAGCTGTCTGAGCATGCACATTACTTTACAACTTTCTGTTTTGTTGCAGAAATCTTGAACTCATTGTGCAATGAGTTCCTCAAGGCGAATGTGTCCGCCATCTTGTACCTTTTGAACTATGAGAAATATGGAAGAAGCACGGCGTCTGCGCAATACTTCCTGCAACTCGCTGGATATCTGGGCATTCCAGTCATTGCCTGGAACGCTGACAACTCGGGCTTAGAACGGGTAAGGTGTGAATGTAAACTCTAACTTACGACTATATGTATCTTCTGTTTGTTCGGTGGCAGTCGTCTGGTGCCTTATATATACTGTTCATCGTGTTACGCATGCGCCTAGGAATTTTGTCATGTCGCTTGTGTTTTCGAATGTAATTATTCCCACAATGAAACATTTTTATCCATGTGTGCTTTTTGTTCAGTGAATCATTATCGACATTCCAAGAACAAATCCATATGTGAACAACAACTGGGCTTTATTAAACATGTGACTTACCCATTTTGACAATTCTTTGTTCTTAGCAGGGACTTCGCATATTTTAAAATGGATTTGCTAAGGTTTATATACACATTTTTGTCGTCATAGGTTAATAGAATAATAATCTGTAGCGTGATAACAAATGAAGCAAGACCCACACGTGAAATTAAACCTAAGATGACCTGATGACAGCTGCATTCAAAGACAAGAAGAAGACTTTGACGTTCAGGTGATCGTGTATCGTGATAAATTCATATAATAAAACCAACTAGATGCACTAATTTCTTAAATTTATTTTTGTAATTAAACTCTACATGTTTCGGACAGTTCCTCTGTCCATCATCAGGAGTTTTTCACTGTACACACAGCAGTGGTATATGTCATACAGGTTTGCTGTGAGTACAGTGAAAAACTCCTGATGATGAACAGAAGAACTGTCCGAAACATGATTAGTTTTATTCCAAAAATAAATTTGAGAAATTAGTGCATCTAGTTGGTTTTTACTATGAGAAGAAGAAGAAGAAGAAGAAGAAGAAGAAGACTCTTTTGCCAGAGCATTGGACTTAAATTCCGGGAAGAAACTAGTGATATTCTACATTTGGAGCATATATTTTTATGGTGCTGAACTTTAGATATTTCGAAAAATTGAAATACCTGTAAATGTTGTGAAATCTATTGGAAAAGGATGGAGGAAATCAATTTTACCGATCGGTGTGAAAAATGAAGACGTATCACGTACAGTCAATGAGGAAAATACTGTCGTATATAGAATAAAAAGAAAGAAGATTAACTGGTTTGGTTATGTGTTGCTTCAGAACAGTCCTCTAAACACGTTATATAAGGAACGATAGAAGGGACGGGAAGACGATGAAGACGAGGTAAGCAGCTTCTAGACGGCATTAAGGGGACGAGAAGACACTGGAATTTGAAAGAGGAAGCACTAGATCGCACTTTGTGGAGAACTTGTTGCTGAAAGACACTGTGAACCTATGGACTGTGGCCAGACAGAAGGATCTGAGACAATAGGTTTGAGAGTTTTAAGAGGGATCTCATGAGTGCAAATTAAGAATCTAACGGCTCAACTACCGGAGAGCAGTGGGAAGATCGCACAGAATATGATAGAGACCGGTGACGGCAGCCGTGAACAAATTCTTACTACTTGTGCTGGTCGTTTGACTGATCTTTCAGGTTTGAACCTAAGTACTGGATTTCAGTATAGCTTGTTAAAATATAAACGTCTTCGTTTCCAATTATCCTCCACTAAACTAGGATAAAACGCGATATCCTGCAGTCACAAGAACACGTACTTCTATCCATTGTCTCATCTATCCAGGGTGTACGCAGTAAATGCGTCTGTTTCCTGCATTGCCAATGCCATGCTGTTGAAATGAATGTGCAGGATTACCAGTACCGACACACCGCAGTCATTAATCATGGAACTAGGACATGGTTACGTAAAGAGAGAGAATATTAAACAGACCTTTGTCTTCTAGTTCCAGAAACTGGAGACTGTGAGTCTCCAGGGGTAAACAAAGTGCCTCAAGAGTCATCCATATAAGATCCCAGCCATGAACTTTGAAGTCACCAATTCGAAGGACGCGAAAACTCATCACCATATTTGCGAGAGACCTCGACATGCCTCTTAATCTGAGGTGTTTGAATCTTGTCCAAATCAGCAAATTCTTCCTCGTATCCATGAATATCCCATGTGGTACTTTCCGTTGTCACGAGTAGTGTGTCACATGCCGTTTGGTGTCATTACCTTAATTATGTATAGTATATAGTGTGTAGTTTCCAGCGTTTCTGAGCGTCGTGCTGCCCCCGTCTTCAGGATCAAGCAACTGTGTTTGGGGTGCTTGACGCTTAAGGTGAAGACATTACGATCCTCTGATATTTCTGAAATCACTTGCCTACCGACACTGTGTCGTATCCCAGAATAGTTGAATCTTCAACACCGCTGTGATAACCGAAAATCTCGTATTAATTGCATATGTTCAATACTGCGACTATAACACTTTCTCTTGTTCGTTCCCTTGCTTTAGTTCTTTCTCATGCTTTTTCCCTTCGGGTTCGACCAAGTTCCGTATTTGAGCGGTGATACGCAAAATTGATTTCGCCCGAGCGTCTTAATGGAATCTGAAATACGTTTATGTACAGTAGAGGTTAGGTATCTTCCTCTGAGGTTCTGCTTTCATTTTGCCTGTCCATGAATCAGGAGATATCGGAGGATCGCTGCTGCGGGCGACAGCAGAGCATTACGAGTACACGTTGGCAGCCTGATTGACTCTAAACTTGAAGCTCTTTCAGTCTTGCGATGTCCGCCATATGTGGTTTACTGCTGATGGTCGGGTCTCCGTCTGTACGCCGTATCAATCCACTTCGCCCTCCTGAATTATCAGCCTTCTTTGTTGTCCTCTCACTTCATTTATTTCCTTTTTTAAAGTGCTACCAGCCGTTCTTGTTCAGGCCATCCATAGCGTCTGATCGTTGTTCCTTTTCCTGCACTTGTTTCCTCCTTGTATGTACTTTACTCACAAGGCACATTCTTTAAACTTTCCATTATTTTCGTTCTCCATCTCTCCATTGTTGTTGGAGCTGTCTACGAATCCATCATCCTACGAGTTTCTCCTTGAAAGCAGAACCGGAAGTGTTTCGATGCTGTGAAATGTAGTTTGTATGAAAGTGTGACGTGATCAGAGTAAGTTTCTTACCATTATTCATTGATGGATTGTCTGGAGAAATCATTAACTGGTGTTATCTCTAGCAAGTGCCTTAATGAGTGTCAAAGATTGAGCGATTGATTGTGGATAAATGAGAGTAATGGAACCATCGATCATGAGGGAGTTAGTTAGAGGTAAGTGAGTTGTGTGTGAGAGATCATGAAAAGGATTGAAGGAGAGACAGTGGGAGCAGGAAAAGGATTGAAAAAGAGAGAGAGAGTGGACGAAAAGTATTGAGGGATAGAGAGAGAGCACAAAAAGGATTAAAGGAGAGAGAGAGAGCACGAAAAGGATTGAAGGAGACAGAGAGAGAGAGCACAAAAAAGGATTGAATGAGAGAGAGATAGCGAGCACGAAAAGGATTGAAGGAGAGACAGCGAGCACGAAAAGGATTGAAGGAGAGAGAGAGACAGAGGACGAAGAGAATTGAAGGAGATAGAGCACAAAAGGATTGAAGGAGAGAGAGAGAGCATGAAAAGGATTGAGAGAGAGCACAAAGAAGAATGAGACTGTAAAATGTTAAGCACCATTTCATGAGTGTACGAGGTTTCATTCGTGCGAGGGGTGTAGTAAATGTGGGAGTTAAGGAGAACGAGAGGGTTAGTGAGTGTGTCTGAGTTAACTGGTGTCGGCCTGTAAGCGCCCGAGTTAGTTGGAATAAGAATATAGGATATGAATGAATTTTGAAGGAAGAATTTGATGAATTGGTGACTAATTGGATGAGTGAGGATTGGATTAGAGGAAAAGTTACAATGAACAGTAGCAGAGAGAATGTGTTAATGGAAGGGTGAATTGGGTGGCAGCTTGTAAATATTAACCAACTCAGTGGAATAGAATCCCTCTTGAGAAGCTGACAGTTCCTCAGCCAGTCAAGAAATTCCCCGCATTTTATGGAACCTGAAATTTCATTACCGCATTCAGAAACGCCCGCCACTTGTGACTATCTTGATCCAGATCAATCCAATTCATGCCCTCCATCCCAGTTCTTGAAGATCCATTGTATTGTTCTCATCTCATCTACACCTAGGTCTTCCAAGAGGTCTCTTTCCCTCTGGTCTGCCAACCAAAACCCAACATTCGCCTCTCCTCTCCCTCATACTTGCCTCATGTCCCGTACATCATATTCTTTTTGATTTGATATGCCGAATAATATTCGGTGCCCAGTCCGGATCATAAAACTCCGTTCTGTGTAATCTTCTCCATTCCCTGTTACATCGTCCCTCTTAGGCTCGTTGTCTTTCTTAGCTGCCCGGTCCCGTGTACCCTCGGTGTAAACACATAAGCGTACGACATTACGCCCTTTGGATTCATTTCTAGAACTACGTTCATGTGATGTGGGCCCGGTAGCTCAGTCGGTATAGCGACTGGCTACGGGCTGGACGGTCCCGGATCGAATCCCGGTGGCGACGATATTTTCCGCCCTTCCAGACCTGCCCTGGGGCCCACCCAGCCTCCTGTAAAATGAGTACTGGGTCTTTCCAGGGAGTAAAGTGCGGCCGGGGCGTGCTGCTGACCACTCACCCCCTTCTAGTGCTGCGGTCATGGAAGACTAGAACCATACCTCTACCCACCCTCTGGGCCAAACCGGGCCTGTAACGGGATCACTTTACCTTTTAAGTTCATGTTATGCCTGTTTTGCATTATGCTCTTTGGGTTAATTGCCAGAACTCCATGTGATTCCTTTGTTTCAATACAATCTTTGGGTATATTGCCAGAACTGCTTCCATGTGATGCGTAAGTTAGATTTATTTTATGCTTTACTAACAAATTTTGTGGCTTGTTATTTTCCTACACTTTAAAGTATCTCGCTTAACTTTTGTTCGAATGAAATCTGTTTGGGGACTGTTCTGGCCAAGAGTGCAGAGACCGTTAAAATAGTCCTCATCGATGGAATGCCATTCTCTGTGCCCATTGGGTCTGTGCCTAATGGCCTCCCCTCCCCACATTTGAACATAATTGTCCCCTGGAATGAATTGATTTAAGCAACACCCATTATAAAAATTCGGTTCGCCCAAAAATTACACCTTAATGCCTTGCGATCGTTTATTCGCCCAATGTTTTAGCTGTTTTCGCTGAAGAAGCAGAGCAAGCGGCTTGATGCTTGTTATGAACTTGTCTGATGATCCCTTTCAATAGAATAACTGTAAAAGAAAACACAGCAGCTAGAAACTGACACGTGCACAAAAGAAAGAAGGAAATATTTACAAGTATTAGAAGACAAAGTTTTCAGAAAACTTTTTTCCCTGTTTGGTGAGTTCATAAATAAGTTATACTGGATCTGTCTAACTTTTTCCATTTTCCTATTTGGTTTGAACAAAAAAAAAGCGGGGAAACAAAATCCACCTGAATTTGCAAATGAAATCCTTTTAAAAATGGAAAATATGCGCTATGCACGGTGTAATGTATATTTGTTTATGGAAAATGGGTATAATTATAATGAAGAATACTGACTGATGAAAGGTATTAGTTACCAACGTAAACCCGAAATATATTGTATCAAACTGTAAATGTATCATGCTCGTCACATCTGTTTTATTTCCTCGGCGTATGTGCTCGTACTGTTATGTTGTGGCATTGTGCGCTTTTTTTTTGATAGCTGAAAGGCAATATAGTACATGAGCAATAACCAGATGATCAGTAATTATAAGCTATGGAAATTGTGGAACGTGTGGCAGTCATGGCACCACCAATGAGTACGTATAAGAGGTCAGAATACGGAAAGAAACCCGTAGGTTAATTAGAATTGGGGATTTTTTATTGACATAATCCTTCCGGTCGTACCATGGCCCTGGGGTCGACTCAGCCTCTAACAGAAATTAGTACCAGAAATTTCCTGGGCTTTAAAGGCGGCCGGTGCGTAGGGCGGACTACCTTACCACCTTCACGTGCCGTTTGACTTTAAATTTGGAGCCTCAGCCTCCTTGAACCCTCAGGGCCTGTCCAGGCCTGCAATGGGATTACTTTACCTTTGATTTATTAGTAAAGGTAAAGTGATCCCGTTACAGGCCCGGTGTGGCTCAGAGGGTGGGTAGAGGTATAGCTATACTCTTCCATGACTGCAGCACTAGAAGGGGGTGAGTGGTCAGCAGCACGCCTCGGCCGGACTTTACCCCCGGCAAAGACCTGGTACCCATTGTATAGGAGACTGGGTGGGCCCCAGGGCCGGTCTGGACGGGCGAAATATTTCGTCCCCACCGGGATTCGATCCCGGACCGTCCAGCCAGTAGTCAGTCGCTATACCAATTGAGCTACCCAGCCCTTTGGTTTATTATTGAAGTAGGAAATAAATTCTTTGATTTGGTGAAGGAAACACGTGGAATGTGTATGAAATTTGCCACGTTATTTCTGACGGAATTAGGACATATGTTCGAAATTTACTGCGTTATAGCCTAACATTTGGCAGGCTAATCACCGAATCACATACATGGAGAGGATGGGAAACTGTGGTAGTTGTGGCAAAATGTTACTGAATCCGCAGATCACTGACAACGATTTATGCAGATGCATAAGGGCGTGTTTAATGACTCCAGAGGGAGACGTCACTGAGGTTTCTCACGACTGTTCACTTATGCATCCTTGGAGACCGACGTGATACGCTACAGTTCAGCTGAACCACCCCTCGGTGCGCGGCTGCTATATAAACTGAACGCTTTGTCTCTGTGCAGTTATCTGCAGCCAGTTCATTGTACACGGAGTTCTTACTGTGGCCTTTCGAACGCAGTTCTCGACTCATGTAAGAGGTTCGTTTCTGAAACTTTCATATATCCCGAAATTCTCTTAAGTGTGAATTGACTCCACCCTCTCTAATTTCCCTCATCGGTCATGTATACGTTGTTACAGTGACAGCGCACAGGTTTAAAATGTCATTTCCATCGGTACATCTGTCATCTGAGACACACAGAGTATAATAATAATTGCATTTTTTTTTTAACGTGGCTCGACAGCCCCCAGTGGGCCAAAACCTCCTCACTGTTGAGGATTCACGATCACACTCAGACACACCACATTCGGTAACACTCCTCTGGATGAGTGATCAGCCCGTCGCAGAAATCTCTACCTGACAACACACAACATTCACAAAAGACAGACATCCATGCCCCCCCCCCCCCCGCGAGATTCGAACCCCCCCTTCCCCCCAAGGAGGCGGCACAGCCACACCCCTTTCTCTACGGGGCCCCTGGGGACAAC
>Ga0123352_10002090_pt1 | contig 27537 bp, 26 predicted proteins | sample TergutLab28metaG_FD_89700 | JGI IMG/M metagenome (GOLD analysis project Ga0123352, IMG submission 89700) | Labiotermes labralis P1 segment gut microbial communities from Petit-Saut dam, French Guiana - Lab288 P1 | ecosystem: Host-associated > Arthropoda: Insects > Digestive system > Gut ... | reverse complement strand
TTTGAGTTGGAAATTTTTATTCCTGCCTTTGTCAAGAGCCCTTGCCTTACATTGGTAAGGCTGCGGTCTCTTTTCGTGGCAGGAATAAAAATTTCCGACTCAAAACTCTCCGACCTGAAGCCGTTAAAAATTCGTTTATTCGAAATTTGAGGTTGCAGGTTGTACTAGCTGTACACCAAGACCGAAAATGATGAAGAAGCGAATTTTTAGCAGTTTCAGGCGTGTTGTACATTGTGTTGCAAGGGTAAATAAAGTATAAACCTTTTTTATGAATTTTTCAACATAAATTTTTTATGAAATAGTATTATTCCGTTTTAAACGGCGACAAGGAAATATGCGTCTTCATTTTTCTAAACCCGCTAATCCACATATATGCTAAAAAAGGAACAAACACAATATACATATAAGTTATTCCTGAAAGCAAAATAAAGTTATAAACACCATGTATTAACCATGGGACAAAAAATGCCATAAACGCATAAAGCACCTTCTTTTCCGGTTCGTACTTTATAAGGGCAAAATAATAGCCCATAGCGACACCAAAAAGTGCATGTCCGGGGACGGAAACAAACGCACGGGCAAATGCCGTTCCATATCCTCCCAGTTCTGGGTTTAATACATACATTATATTTTCAAGCCCCGCAAAACCAAGGGATATAAACACAGCATAAACAATACCGTCAAATCTTTCGTTAAAATTTCGGTTATAAAACACAAGGAAAAAAAGCACAACATATTTGAAAAATTCTTCAGTAAGCGCAGCAACAAAAAACGAATTATAAAATGCATCCATAATAACGCCGCCGGTTGGTATAAACACTAAAATAAACTGACCTGCCTTTATAATAGGTATAGTTATAACTATACCGTAGAACAAACCTATAATAAGAAGTTTTATCGGCTCTTTTTCATATTTGTCACGTATGAAAATATAGAATGCACAGATTAATGCAGGTGCAATCGCCAGGGATATTAGGGTCAAAGGTATCGTCTCCTATTACAGTTAAATATCCAAATATTTTGCGCCATTTTTTGGATTTTTATTCGCTCCGTCTTGTCATTTTTAAAACAAAGAAGTATAATAACCTGTGTTATCAATTTACTTAGGAGAAATTCATAGATGGAAAACAATCGGTCTTTTTTTAAAATAATAAAAACAGATGATGCGAAAGATTTACCGCTTCCAATGCGAATGAGCCAAGGTGCTTCCGGGATTGATCTTTATGCTAAAGTTGATGGAGATTCTATTATTAAATGCGGCGAAGTTCAAATCATTCCAACCGGCGTTTGTGTTAGTGTTCCTTTAGGGTATGAAGTTCAAATCCGCCCGAGAAGCGGACTTGCTGCTAAGCATGGAGTTACTGTCCTTAACACCCCCGGCACTATCGATTCGGATTATAGGGGCGAAATATGTGTTATTCTGATTAATTTAGGCAAGGTGGATTACACAATAAAAAGAGGCGATCGTATCGCTCAAATGGTTATAAGCTCTGTTGTTACAATGGATTTTATTGAAGTAAATACGCTTGATGATACCGAAAGAGGTTCAGGCAGGTTTGGACATACGGGAGTGTAGATGTAAATGGAATTATGGGATATTTTAGATGAAAACGGAAACAAAACAGGTCGTTTGTATAAGCGTGGGTGCGGCATCCCGCTCGGAAAAGGTGAATATCACCTTGTTGTTCATGTTTGGATTGTGAACAGTAAAGGGCAATTTCTTGTATCAAAGCGAACGCCGAATAAAAGCTATCCAAATATGTGGGAATGTACAGGCGGTGCTGCTGTTTCGGGGGACGATAGCCTTAAAACAGCACTTAAAGAGGTTCGGGAAGAGCTAGGAATCAGTTTAAAACCCGAAAACGGTGAGATGCTTTGGGAATTTAAACTTGAAGATGATGTTTCAAATAACATTTACAACGCTTGGCTGTTTAAACAGGAAGTAGACATAAATGATGTTGTATTTCAAGAAGGCGAAACCTGCGATGCAATTTTGGCAGATAAACATATGATTTTGCAAATGATAGATACAGGGCAGTTTATCGGTAAAGATTATTTCCCTTATCTTGACGAGCTTTTTGAAAGATGTGAGAAATTATGAATAAAAGCAGCTTAGCCGCCAAGATAAATGATTTAAACTTTACAGACCCTGTTAAAGCGTTCTCAAGTTATAAAAGCGAGATGACGCTTTCACAAGTTGTAGCGTTTTTTGAAAAGCAAAATATAATTTTTACGAAAACAATGGTTCAGCATTACATGAAATCAGGCATCCTGCCGCCGCTTGTTAACAAGAGATATTACAGTAAGCCGCATATATGTGCGCTTACGGTTATACATATTTTAAAGGATATATATTCGCTAGAGGACATTAAGGCGGTATTTAAACTTTTTTATGATGAAGATTTTGAGGCAGCTTACGGCGCATTTATTAAAATGTATGAAGAGGCGGTTGTTGTTTGGAAAAATGACCTGCCGAGCATAATGGGCGACTTAGAATCTGAACATTTTGGTGAAAAAGGCATTAATGGCGATGATGCGCAAAACTTTTTAACAGCTTCGCTTTTGATGGCACAATCAGCGGCGGCTAAAGAACTTGCTAAATTGGCGATTAAAAATTACTAACATAAAAAGTAGAGGATATATTTAATGACAAAAAAGTATGATTTAACAAACGGAAGGATACTTGATAAGCTTCTACTTGTCTCAATGCCTATAATGGGTATGCAGCTTTTGGGCATGGCTTATAATTTAACTGATATGTTTTGGTTAGGTCGGCTTCCGAACGGAGAAGATGCTGTTGCTGCTTCAGGTTCTGCCGGTATGTTTATATGGCTTTCAATGGCGTTTATGATTATTGGGCGTATGGGAGCGGAAATAGGTGTTTCACAAAATATGGGTAAGGGTGATGAAGAAAGCGCAAAGAAATTTTCACAAAATGCGATATTTCTTGCGGCGGCACTTGGGCTGTTTTGTGGTCTTACTGCTATTTTTTTCAGCCCTGCGCTTATATCTGTATTTTCTATTCCCGAGGCACATGTTGCCGCTGATGCAGCGGCATATTTAGCAATAGTTGGCTTTGGAATGCCTGCTATGTTTATTGCTTGGGCAATAGGCGGAACATTTAATGGTTCGGGAAATTCAAGGCTGCCGTTTATAGCAAGCTCTATAGGGTTTATTATAAATATGATCCTTAGCCCTATTTTGATTTTTCAGTTTGATATGGGAATTATAGGTGCGGCAACTGCAACGCCTATTGCGCAATGGGTTGCTTTGATAATTATGTTGGTTGCTGTTAAGAAAAGCAAAGGTCGCCCGTTTAGCGAATACCGTTTTTTTGTAAAACCGGAGAAAGAAAAGATTTTAAGTATAGTAAAATGGTGCTTGCCTATCGCACTCGAAAGTATGTTCTTTACCATTTTATCAATGTCGGTTACGAGAATAGTTGCAGGAGGCTTCGGGTCGGACGCTGTTGCTGTTATGCGGGTAGGCGGGCAGATAGAATCCCTTTCTTGGCTTATAGGCGGCGGGTTTGGAACGGCAGTTACAGCATTTGTTGGCCAAAACTACGGCGCAGGTAAATGGTCAAGGATACATAAAGGTTTTAAAATATCATTTACAACAATGTTCGTTTGGGGCGTTTTAGTAACAGGTATATTATATTTCGGCGGTACATTTTTATTTTCCATATTCCTGCAAGAACCTGAACTTGTTCGGATCGGTGCTGAATATTTAAAAATACTTGCAATGTGCCAAATAACAGGCAGCGTTGAATCAATAGCCGCAGGAGCATTCCGTGGAACAGGCAAAACTATCCCGCCTTCTCTTTCAAGTATTACATGTAATGCGCTAAGAGTTCCTCTTGCGTTTGCGCTTTCAAGAACAGAGCTTGGACTTAACGGTGTATGGATAGGTATGACAATTGGAGCTTTTGCCAGAGGTGTTGTTGTTTTTGCCTGGTATTTGATTTATGCTCGTAAACAGCCCAGGTTTGATTTAAAGTAATATTACCCTTGCAATACAATGTACCGTGTTGTACATTGTATTGCAAGGGTAAACAAATATTACTTTAAGGGATAATATATTGAAATAAAAAACTTGACATATAGTAAGTAAAAGAAGTATAATTCCATAAATAAACAGCGCATATTTTTGAAAATTAGACTAACTCAAAGGAGTATAACTTACAAGGCGACTCTTTTCTTTTGGTTTGTCGATTTTTGATATACATATTCTAATTCTAATCAGTCGTTTAAAGCATTAAGATGCTATGCTTATACGTATAGCTGTTCCGGTTTTTAACCGGAACAGCTATAAAATTCACACAAAAGGAGGTAGATTCAAGGCATAAGGCATATAATTTGCCGTTTTCAAAAAACTACGGAGAATCACAACTCCTGAGAACCTGTATGAACAGGTTCTGCCCTAGGGTAAACAAAAGAGACCGCTTAACCACGTTGTGTGTTAACAACGAGGCGTTATTATCTATGTTTAGGGAGGAAATTTTTATGCAAAGAAACAAAAAAGCGGGAAAAAGGTATCTTGCTGCGTTTTTAGCGTTCATTATGGTTCTGAATGTATTTTCATTCTCTATAATTGCGGATACCGTTTCTTATGAAAATGGGTTTGAAGAAGTTGAAATGTACTTTGATCCTGTTGCAGCATTAGCTGTTCAAGAAAGAATCAGCAACGCAGCAACCGGAGATTTTGGTGATTTATCGCTCGTTCTTCATACACTTGGAGAATCTGTTGGTGTTGTTGGTTTTGAAGGTGAATATGCTTTACCAAATAATCAAAACGAATTTGTTGAGATTATTGTTCAATTCCATACTCCGCCTACTGAAGTATTGCGTTTGATGAGCGAAGCTAATCATCCTTACATGCTTATTACGCCTTTTGGTGTTGGCGATTCTTATGAAGACAGAGCTTTAGCGGCTCATGATCTTTTTGAATCTCAAATAGCATCAGTACCTGTATTAACCAGAAGCCAGCCGATGATTCTTGACACTGCTCATACTTTATTTAACGGCGTGCTTATGGTAGTACCTGCGGGTATGGTAGAAGCTATTGCTGCTCTTCCTGAAGTGTTTATGGTAACTCCTAACGCAGAAGTTTATGAGCTTAATGATGGCGGCGGTATTTTTGAAGATTTGACTGAATTTTTGGTTGAGTTAGAAGAATTATTTCCTATCAATGACAATTCCGGTAACTCAGGCAATCCGGGTAACAACGGCAATCCGGGTAACATAGAAGAAGACGATGATTGCAAATGTGAATACGATCAAGAGTGTATTTGTGATGATGAATGCAAATGCATTAATGAATGTGAACATAAGTGTGATTGCATCGATGAATGTGAATGCGAAAATAAATGCGATTGCGTTGACAAATGTGAATGCGAACAAGAATGCGACTGTATCGATGAGTGTGAATGTGAAGATGTTCCCAACATCGTAACTCCTGCTGATCCTGCTACATGGACACCCGGAAGCAATTCTTGGAGTCGTGGATTTATGCGTGAATCTATTGATTTGTTTGAGCTTGAGACTATTTGGGGCTCGGGCATAACAGGTCAAGGTATCCGTGCTATTATTGTAGACTCCGGTCTTGATTACATGCATCCGCGTTTTCATCCTTACTGGTACGATAACCAACGTATGGCTGATGGTTCACTTGGCAGCCGTGTACCGGGCAGCGGCGGAAACGCAGGTGTAATTAACCCTGTTGTGCCGCCTGCGGCAGGTAATATTTTACCGGCAACACCCGGCAGCGCACACGCAATGAATACTCCGCAAGAAACTCTTTGGAACGGCGGCTGGGGAGATGGCGACAACCATGGAACACATGTAGGCGGCTCAATTATCGCTATGGCTCCCGGTGTTACGTTCTATGCATACCGTGGTCTTGGTACCGGTGTTTGGGGTATGGTAAATGCTCTTGGGCGTATGTGGGCTGACGGACACGCTCCTGATGGCAGCAAATATTACACCCGCAACATCGTTAATTTCTCAATGGGTAATATGACTCCATCGTCTATGCTTGCAGCTACATATGCCACTAACGTAATTTCACTTACAGGTTATTATTTAGTAGTTGCCGGTGCGGCTAACAACGGTCCTGATTTTTACACATTAATGGTTCCTACTGATGCCGGTTTAGTGCTTACCGTTGGCGGTGGTCGTGCAGGCGGTTGGGTATCTCCTTACATATTTGAAGATGCTCGCATAAACGGTGTATCTACAAGAGTTGATCTCATGACATGGGATTGGGCTTGGATGCCGCTTGATTCAAATGGCTGGCGTGAAGCTTTTCCTGCTGAAATGGAAGGTATTTTGTTTGATGAAGTATTCGCAAGACCAATACTTTCACATACGCAAATGCAGGCAAATCAAGTGCCAAGATGGCGAAGAGGTAATGGTTTGCATTTGGATGAACAGGGCAACGCTGAATTTGTTTGGGTTGGCGCACTTGCTGATACCGATGCAGCACGTAACGCTGCTTTTGCAAGATTAAATGCTCTTGGTGTCGATATCAGCGGCAGAGTTATAATTCAAGCACGTAATGCCGCCGGAAGCCCCGGGCAGAACAACCCTCGTAACTTCTGGGCACAACATGGAGCAGGTGCTTTTGTCGTAGTTGATGACCGTCCTGCCGGAACAACCTTCTCTTATTCAGGCGGCGCAGGTATATTTGATTTAATCCAAGGAAGTATTCCTACGTTTAGTATGCCGGCTAACGATGGTCGTGCATCATTGCCGTTCCCTGCGGGATTCCCTCCTCAAGCAGTTATAAGTGACAGCCCTGATGGTTCGGGCACTATACCTATAACAACTAACGCCGCAACAGCAACAGCTAACATTACAGGCGTTACAGGGACAATCAACCTTGGCAATTTGACTGACCATTCGGTAAGAGACGGCGAAGGTAACTTTATAACACAAACTAACCTCGCACCTAACTATTTAGCTACTTTTACATCTGTTGGACCTACTCGCCATACTTATAACGTAGGCGTTGATATTGTTGGTCCTGCAACTCATGTACACTCTACATGGCCTGCACAGTCAACAAACCGTTGGATTCGTGCTCTTAGAGACGAAGCAGGCGATTTTGTTACAGCAGCGGGCGATCCTATTAACTGGGCAACGGGTAATCCTGTAAGAGACCCGGAGTGGTTCAATAATCCTCACACGCATCGTGACTGGAGCACAGCATATGCACTTCAAATGGGTACTTCTATGTCCGGTCCGACTGTAGCGGGTATAGCGGCGTTAGTTTGGTCAGCATTCCCTGACGCACACCCAACTGAAGTCAGAGCAAGAATTATGAATACGGCAATAAGAATGGGCAGTGAAGAAAGAGGAACTCCATACAACGTATTCCAAGAGGGCGCAGGTTTTGTTAACCCAAGACAATCGGTGACTCAACAAGCTTTTGCTACAACTCGTGTGCCTATGCATTGGCATTTCCACCCGAACCATGATCCTGATTTAGCAGGACAACCGGGCGGCGCAATTGTAGGCGGCGGCTTGCCGGGCGGATGGCAGTCATCTTCACTTACTGTAACACATTCCGCTCTTAATTTCGGTGCAGTTTACGGCACAACAAGCCCTGAATTAACTGTTACTATCCATAATTCAGGTTCAGCCCCTTGGACGCATGAAGTAAACTTCATTACTGCTGATCCGGCTGTAAACCAAAGACCGGTAGGTGCTTTCCATCCGGATGTTGCTCTTAGACTAGTAAGCTCTAACACTGAAGGCAGCACACAAACGTTTACATTTGTAATGGACTTCCCGGCGGATGCACCTCATGGCCTATATAATGGTCATGTAGTCTTCACTAACGGAGCTGGCGGACGCATTACAATGCCGTTTAACGGCGTTCCTTATAATGCTGAAGGCACTGTTACACTTCGCGAAGGTTCAGGAATGCTCAGCCCGATTCTTGCAAGTTTTGTACGTGAAAATGCAGATCAAGATGATCCTCGTGCTGTAACAAGCAATACAATCGGAGCACTCACTAACTCTAACCGTACTTCGTTCTTATTCAATATTGATGCTCCGGGCGCAGACGTTACAGGTAACTGGTACACAAGACTTGATGTGTACGCAAGGCGTGTAAACCTAGAAACGGGCGAGCTTGAAGCAGATGCGTTTGTATTTGGTACTATTAACCAAAATCAAAATGCTACCGGTCTTGGTTCCGCAGGGCTCTTTATATCACGCCACTCGGTAACAAGCCGTGTAGCTGATCCTGCTAATCCAGGTCAGTTTATCGACCTTGAAGAAGGCGTTTATGAATTGTTTATCGACTTTAACATACAGCCTCCGACAGTGGTTGATATGCAGTTAGTTCCCGGTCAAGCGATTCCGCTTTCCGTTGGCAAATTTGTTGTTACGGATACTCGTCCTGAAGTAGTTCAAGACAGTATTGAATATGCGGGTAATGGTCATGTTAATATAACAGGCCGCATTTTAAGCTGGGCGCATGAAATGGCAATTGAACATGGTGTTGTCACTGTTGGTGGTCAAAATGCAGCAGGAAATATTGTTGTCATACCTCCAACACTTGTAGGATTTGCACCTCAAAATCTTGTAACTGATGTTCCTGTTTCAGGTGGAATAGCAGGGCATACAGGAGTTTTTGAGCTAGACAATGTTCCGGAAGAAACCATCATTACCGCTGTTGATGGTGGCAGGTTATTTGAATTCACAGGTGCAACAGGCAACGCAGTTTCTCAAGCCGGCGCACTTGTTTCAGAGCCGTTCGAAGTAACAATTCCGGATCTCACTTACACAATCTTCCAAGAATATTGGCGTGAACTTGTAGCTATTAGATTCTTCCTTGACGGTGAACTTTCAGCACTGCCGCTTGAAGATATCACGATGGTTGCTGACGGTGTAGTAGTTGAAGACATCAGAGACTTTACGATTAATATTGTTCATGAGACAGCTGTTGCAGTCATTATGGTTGATAGACATGCGGATTGGCATCAAATGACGATTACAGCTACTGCATTTGGTCAAACACTTACGTTTAACCTTGTTAACAACTGGTTTGGTGGTCTTAGCGCAAACTTAGTAAGCGTAAGAGAAACTGCAAGAAACTCAAGGCAATGGGTCGTAAGCTTTAACGTCACTCAAACGTTCCAAGATGGTAGAACAGCGACCTTCCCGGCTGAGTTTACACTTCCTAGCCCAAATGCCAATCTAAGAGGTGCATATGTGTTTACAGAAGGTCTGCTTGCACACCGCACTCTCGTGTTTGATATCAGAAATAATGGTGCTAACGCCGCTACTTTTGATCTGAGATAGCTTGATTTAGAGTTGTTGTAAGATGTGTTAAAAAACCAAAGCCCGATGTGATTGACTTATGCATCGGGCTTTTTGATTTGAATTGAAAAATCGCTCGTGACTTTGCAGGTCGGGTTGTGGTATAATTTTTTGCAGATATAACAGTTTGCATGATGCTTAGAGACGAGCAGACTTTTAACAGCCGAATAGCTATTCTGCCATTCTATAGAAATGTAGTGATGGAGGGAGTTGAAACTTATGGATATATATAGCAATCTTTCAACTTATCGGTTAGAACAAGCTGAACAGTGTTTGCGGTCTGCGAAAACGTTGATTTCTGTGAATGATTTCATGGGTGCTGCAAATCGTTCATACTATTGTGTTTTTAATGCTATAAAAAGCTGATCAAGCAGAGGAAAAAGGAGCGAAATATATTGAACAAATCATTCAAATCCGGATTCATAACAATAATCGGCAAGCCGAACGTAGGAAAATCAACACTTATGAATGCGTTAATCGGAGAAAAAATTGCTATAGTGACTAACAAGCCGCAAACTACACGCAATAAAATACGCTGTATTCTAACAGAGGAAGAATTTCAGGCGGTATTTATTGACACCCCCGGGATACATGATCCAAAAACGAAGCTAGGGAATTTTATGGTCGGGTCTTCCATTTCAGCATTTTCGGAAGCGGATATTATTCTTTATTTGGTTGAACCAACCGAGAAAATATCAAAGATTGACATGAGCATAATCGAGAGACTTAAAAATATAAAAGCCAACATTTTCTTATCGATCAATAAAATTGATAAAATAGAACGAAGCGAGCTTTTAAGTATTATTGATAAATATCAAGAGCTTTTCGAGTTCAAAGAAATAATCCCTATTTCCGCCGCAAAGAGAGATGGACTGGAAAACCTTACCGAGACAATTAAACAGTATTTACCCATCGGACCTAAATATTTCCCTGATGATATGTTAACAGACCAACCTGAACGGCAAATTGCGGCAGAAATAATCCGCGAAAAGTCATTGATGCTGTTACAAGAAGAAATTCCACATGGAATAGCAGTTGAAATAATGTCTATGAAACAACGCCCCGGTAAAGATATTGTAGATGTTGAAGCAACGATATATTGTGAAAAGGACTCTCATAAAGGTATGGTAATTGGAAAAGGCGGCGAAATGCTTAAATCAATCGGAAGTCGGTCAAGAGCGGATATGGAGCGACTTTTAGGCTCTAAAATTTTCCTTGAAATTTGGGTTAAGGTTAAAAAGGATTGGCGTAATAGTGATTTCTTGCTTAAGAATTTTGGGTATAAGAAGTAGAACTGATTTGGAGATGTGGTCTATTGATGTATAGTGCAATGAGAGGATTGATTTTATGAGAAGGCAAAAAATTTATCTTGATACATCGGTTATCAGTCATTTAGACCAGTTGGATGCACCTGATAAGATGAATGATACTCTTGTTTTGTGGGAAGAAATAAAACAGGGATTGTATGAGGTTTACATATCCGAAGTAACAATGAATGAGGTAATGGCAAATGGTGAACCAAAACAGTCTACTTTGCTTGAGTACATATCTGAAATAGATTATGTATTTGCTCATTTGACTGATGAAATTATAGCATATGCGGATAAAATTGTAGAAACTGAAATATTGTCTGACAAGCACTATGATGATTGCCTTCACATTGCTTGTGCTGTTATAAATGAATGTCATATTTTGCTTTCATGGAATTTTAAGCATATAGTAAAAGTTAAGACAGTAAATGGAATTAAAATGGTAAATGCTATGCTTGGATATAGAGAAATTGGCATTTTCCCACCCAATATGTTGATAGAAAGAGGTTAAAGTTTATGATGACATTAGAAAGACCTGAATTAAGCCCAGATTTCACAATGGAAGACTTATATAGGCTACGTGAATATAACTCGTTAAGGCATTATAAGATGTCCCTTGAAGAATTAAAAGACGATATTGAAAAAATTGCAAAAGTTGGATTAGAGCGAATTGATCAAATGCGAAAAGAGAAGCATTTACAGCAAAATAGCTCACAATAGGGTTCTAGGGCATGTTGCCACTATCGGAAACGCCTTTCTTTTTGCCTTGATTGCTACAAAATTCGCTGAAAATCTGTGCATTTTCGACAGTGGCAACATGCTCTAAACAAAACTACGGCTCTTAACAACAACATCAACATGTCGGCAAACAAACTGTTTAGCAATTTCATCAAGTGATATTAAGCATTCCTCTGTTATAACAAAATCAAACAATCTTTTAACTTCGCTTTGCTCTATGTATTTAATAGCTTTAATAACCCCGGGGGGCGCATATATTGGTTTTTGGGCTTTGGGAAACTGGTTAGCTGATAGGACTTTCGCACAGCTCTCGCAAATAAGACCGTCTTCATAAAAATATGCATTGCCTAAATCGCCTTCACAATTGGTACATCCTTCCATTGTCGGGCTATATCCGCCAAGCTGCATAAACTTAATTTCAAAAGCAACACATATAAGCTTTGGTGGGGCTTTTGATTTTTTCAATGCTGTTAAAGCACAAAGAATAAGAAACATAACATCATCACAAGGAGTCCCAAGCGGCACAACTTTGTTTACAAGCTCTAAGATATAATTACCGACACAGAGCTTGTCGTAATCATTTCGAAGCTCGTAAAAGCTGTCAATCAAGCTTCCTGACGTTATTGATGCAAAATTTCCTCCATCGTACAAAACATAATCCGCATATGAAAAAAGCTGACAAACAGGCAAAATCTTACTGGATGCTTTTTTTGCACCCCTGCCATAAACAGATATCTTTCCTCTGCCTTTTGTCAAAAGCGTAATCCGTTTATCATTTTCTCCGGCGGCGGTTTCGCTTATAACAATTGCTCTTGCGTCAAGTGTACTCATATAACCTCTTAGCTATTTCACTATAATCCGATACTATTCGTTATGCACTATACTTCTAAACTCTTCCTGGTTTTTCTTATATTGCTTATATGCAAGATACGCCTCTATTGACCCCAACTTTTCAAATAAGCTCCAGAACATTTTATCATTTAACATAATTCTAGTCCCCCTTTTAGAAATTATATGACTTATATTCTCCAAAAGGGGATTTTATATGCTTGAAGTTATTTATACGGTGCTCATTACTACGCTGCTGTAGCCATCAACCGAAATTTCTAAAAGCCCGTTTCTATACTCTAAATCCCTTGTTTCCGTGCTGAAAATATCGTTTCCGGTTACTAAAAGCAAGCGCATAATTCCAGTTTTTTCTATGCCAAGTTTCCAAATTGGAACTTTTAACGTTTTAGAATCCGGATTGTTGTTGATGATAACTGCAATGCCTTCGTCGTCACTAAACCGACCATATGAAAGTATGCCGTGATCAAGCAAAAGGTAGATGGTCGAACCATGTTTTATTGAATTAAATTTTGATCGCAATAATATCGCATTTTTATGCAAGCCTATCAGCGTTTGATCTTCCTTGCCCCAAGGGAATGTTCGCCTGTTATCCGGGTCTGACCATCCGACAAGCCCGGCTTCGTCGCCATAATAAATAGTTGGCGCACCCGGCCATGTCATTTGAAAAACAACTGCTGACATAAAAATATTTTTGTTTATGTTAACCTCTGCCGCCTCATAACCCGTTGTATGAAGCCTTCCGATGGTTTTATTTGTTCGCGTTAAAAAGCGTGAGTGGTCGTGGTTTGAAAGCTGGTTCATTGCTGTTAAACATGACTGTATCGAGAATCTTGACATATAGTAGTCCATTGTGTCTTTGAACACTGTTGCATTATTTAACATTTCGGGTTTAAACGCTTCGCTGTGCTTTTGCATACCCGTCAAAAACCATGTAATAGGCTCCATAAAAGCATCATAGTTCATTACGGTGTCCCATTCACTGCCTGAAAGCCAGTCTTCCGGGCTTCCATAATGCTCGGCTATAATTATTGTGTTTGGGTTTGCTGTTTTAACGGCATTTCGGAAGTCGTTCCAGAATTTTATGTTAAATTCTTTTGAATAGCCCAAGTCAGCGGCAACATCAAGCCGCCATCCATCTGCGTTAAAAGGGGGGGATACCCATTTCTTGCCCACTTCGAGAATGTATTCATAAAGCTTTTTTGATTCTTCAAAATTTAGCTTAGGATGATTTGAAAACCCCCACCAACTGTCATATGATTCGTTTTTAGGCCAACTTTTATCATGCCATTTAAAATAGTCATGATAATCGCTTTTTTCAGAATGGTAAGCCCCTGTGGGATAGTTAGCACTTGCATAAAATCCTTCCTTGTCCATCCATTTATGAAACGCTCCGCAATGATTAAAAACACCATCAAGAATTACTTTAATCCCATTATCATGTAAAATTTTAGTTAGTTTACAAAAAAGTTCGTTACTGGCTTCTAAGTTTTTGGTATCGGTTGTTCGTTTTATATATTTTGTTGCATAATCGTTATGAAATTTTTCAAAATATAGCGGATTGCCGCCGTCTTCAGCTATTACACCAATATGCGGATCAACGTAGTCATAGTCCTGTGTATCATATTTGTGGTTGCTGGGTGATACAAAAATAGGGTTTAAGTATACAGCCTCAACGCCCAGATCTTTCAAATAGCCTACTTTATCAATAATCCCTTGCAAGTCTCCGCCGTAAAAATCACAAACATCAAGATTTTGCAAAGGTCGGTCCCATCTTTCAATTCCTTTAGCCGCCGTGCCTAAATAGGCGTATTCGTTGTTGACTACGTTGTTTGAACTGTCACCGTCGAAAAAGCGGTCCACATATATTTGGTACATTACTGCACCTCTTGCCCATTCGGGTGTTTTAAAGTCAGGTATAATTTTAAAATTAAAATTTTCGTCTACTTGGCTAAACACACCTCGCCTATTATAATAATAAGTTATCATATTTTTTTGCAATGTAAAAAAATACGATATTTGAGAGGGAATCCTTTCAAGTGCTATTAAAAAATAATCGAACCCATTTTTGCTGTAAGACTTCTTCATCTTATAGTTTATTTTGCGGATAGTTAGGCATACACTGTCAAAATCAGATGTTGCGGTACGCAGTTTTATAGTAACAGGCTCGGAAGATGATGGTTCACAAGGAGACACAAAGTTATGTGTTTCATCAGAGAAAACAGCTTCAAAGTTTGGGGGATTTTGTTTTAAATCTTTGAAGGGATTTGAATTCTGATTAAATGATGTATATGATGCCATAGCCTACCACCTCTTAAGATAATATTAACATAACCAAGGGGGTTTAATCAAGGGAAGATGCATGTCGTTTTATTTAATCATAAAGTTGCATTTCTCTAAATAAAGTAGTATTATTATATATGGTACAAAAAAGGAGACAAAATTTTGATTAAAAAATTCACATACAGAACATTTTGCGGCTTTCTTCTTGGGTTAAGCATATTTGCACCCGGGTTTAGCGGTAGTGTTATCGCTATTATAATGGGTGTTTATCATGATTTGCTAAGGATTATTTCCAACCCTTTTAAGCAGTTTAAGCAAAATTTTGTTTACTGCCTGCCATTAGCAATCGGGGGAATTTTGAGTGCTGTCTTTTTCGTAATTTCGTTCAGGTTTTTGTTTGAAACTTATGAAAGGGCGGTTTATATCCTGTTTGTTGGTTTAATAGCCGGGAATATGCCTATAATTTTCGCTGAGGTTAAAAAGCGAAAAATCGAACGAAATCATTATGTTGCCGGGTTATTGGCGTTTATGTTCGCATTTGCAATTTGTGTTTTAGGCGGGGGGATTGGGCAGTCGCCTGATGAAAGTTATGTTGGAATAACAACCTTTGCGCTTAGCGGCTTTGTAGGGGGAGCTGTAGGGCTTGTCCCCGGAATGAGCGTATCTACGATTTTGATAATTATGGGGGTTTACAGTCCGCTTATTTTTGCCGCTGAATCGCTGCTTAGAATGAATGTTGAGTATATAATGCCGCTTGGGGTATTTGGTGCTTTTGCGGTTATAGGTCTTGTTGCTGCATCAAGAGGTATTAAATTTGTTTTTGAAAGGCTTACAGGGCTTGCTAATACTGCTGTTTTTGGGTTTATGGGCGGGTCGCTTTTAGGGATATTTATCCAAAGCCTTCAAATATATGATCCAAGTTTCGATTGGCTTCAAGGCGGAGTTATGCTAGCTATCGGACTTTTAGCATCAATGCTGTTTGTTTCAATGGGCAAGTCTATGAACAACGAATAGGGGGTTAGCTAAATGAAAAACGGGTTCACAAATGTTTCGCTTGAAAAAAATCCACTCATAACGATTAAAGTAGCAGAAGGTCATTTTGCGACCACAAGCGCACATTTTAATATGTATTTTGAAATGAGTGAACTTAAATATGCATCAAAAAAGGTTAGGGCAATCGCAAGAGAGCTTGCACTTCCATATTTAACGACTACAGTTATAGACACTATTGTTTGTATGGAAGGAACAGAAGTTGTTGGGGCTTATTTAGCGGAAGAACTAACAAAAAGCGGACCTTCGCTTATTAATTTTGATGAAGATGTTTATGTAATAACGCCTATTAACAGCGTTAATAAAAAGCTGATTTTTAGGGATAATTTACAAGAGGCAATAAAAGGTAAAAATGTCCTTTTGCTTGTTACATCAGTCGTAGGCGGGCGTGCAGTTGATAATGCGCTCGAGTGTATTGAATACTACGGAGGCAGAGTAGTCGGGATATCAGCTTTGTTTTCTGCCGGGTCTGAACATACTCAGCGTGAGATTAATTCAGTATTTACCGGTGAAGATGTCCCGGGTTATATTACTTATTCGCCGGAGAACTGTGAGCTTTGCAAGTCAGGTCAGAAGCTTGACGCATTTGTTACAGGCGAGGGATATACAAAGATTTAAGGAGTTGTTAAAGTGGGTTTTTTCCAAAGCATTATAGATTTTGTTGTTAACACGGGGGTTGCGTTGCCTCAAATTGCGATGATAACGCTTGCGTTATTGCTTGCATACATTGCTATCACAAAAAAGTATGAACCGCTGCTGCTTTTGCCGTTAGCATTTGGTATGTTGATTGCGAATATTCCTTTCGCCGGGCTCTCAGCATATGATGAGGGCGGGCTTATACATTTTTTATATCAAGGCATTGCTCTTGGGATTTATCCTCCGCTTATATTCCTTTGCATAGGCGCTATGACAGATTTTGGACCGCTTATAGCTAACCCTAAGAGTGCGCTAATAGGGCTGGGTGGGCAGCTAGGCATATTTACTGCAATAGGAGGCGCACTTCTTATTAGCCGGGCGATTGCGGATATAGTACCCGGATTCGAGCCTTTTACGCTGGCAGAAGCCGTTTCTATAGGGATTATCGGAAGTTCAGACGGGCCTACGGCAATTTACATTACGGACAGGCTTGCGGAACATCTGCTTCCAACTATCGCTATAGCTGCATATTCTTATATGGCTCTTGTTCCGGTAATTCAGCCGCCTATAATGCGTGCACTTACTAATGACAAAGAGCGGGTTATTGTAATGCCAATGCCAAAACGGGTAACACAAAGGCAAAAACTTGTTTTTCCTTTTGTCGTAACGATTGCCGTTTTGATATTAATTCCTGCGGCGGGGCCTCTTATTTCAATGCTTATGTTGGGAAATCTTATTAAAGAAAGTGGTGTTACAGATAGGCTTACGAGATCACTTCAAGGGGATCTGCTTAACATCTTGACACTTTTAATTGGTATTTCAATCGGATCTGTTGCAACCGCAGATAGAATTCTTAATTTGCAAACCCTGCTTATTATATTCCTCGGTTTAGCGGCGTTCGCCTTTGGCACGATGGGCGGAGTTTTAGTTGCGAAGCTTTTATGTAAGATGACCGGTGGGAAAATAAATCCTCTTATAGGTAATTCAGGAGTGTCTGCCATGCCAATGGCAGCACGGGTTTCACAAAAATTAGCACAGGAATATAACCCCCAAAATCACGTTTTAATGCACGCTATGGGACCGATTGTAGCAAGTACGATAGGTTCTGCTATTGTCGCAGGTATTTTTATCGCTATTTTGGGCGGATAATACCTTTGTAATGTTGTACTTTGTATCGCAAGGGTATAGGTCTATTATAAAATACGGATGGTGGATATGGGCAATTTGCATAATTCAAATTTTAAACTTAAACAATATGAACCTGAGTATATAAATATTTGTGTAGAGCTTTTTTTCGATGTTTTTACGGACGAGCCTTTTAACTTTCAAATAACTGCCGACAATATGACCAGATATTTGACCGATATCTCAAATTCGCCTAATTTTAAAGGATACATGTATTTTATGGGCAAAAGGCTTATCGGTATATGTTTTGGGGCTTTTATTGACTACTTTCAAGTTAACACATATGATATTAAGGAAGTTGCTGTTGCTAAAGATTGTCAGGGTTCAGGAATCGGCGGGGCTTTTCTTAATGAAATAGAAAAAGACTTGGCAAAGTCAGGAGTCAAGGCAGTTACCCTTGCGACACAAAAAACAATTCCGGCATTTGGGTTTTATAAAAAAAACGGCTACTCAATTTCAGATAACACTGTTTATATGAGTAAGTCACTTTAGAGCTTGTGAACACAGAACGGGATGATCAAATTTGCAAAAAATTGAACGCTACGGCTTGTTGCACATTCTAGAAAGATTGGTACTTATATGTCATATACAGCACTATATAGAAAGCTTCGCCCATCATTTTTTGAAGATGTAGTAGGGCAGGAGCATATTGTTACAACGCTTAAAAACCAAATAGAATCCGGTCGTATTTCCCATGCTTACCTGTTTTGTGGTACAAGAGGCACGGGTAAAACATCAACCGCTAAAATATTTGCCAAGGCAATAAACTGTGAGTCTTGTGAAAACGGCGAAGCTTGCGGCATTTGTTTATCATGTGAGTCTGTTTCTTCCGGGAAAAGCATGAACGTTATAGAAATTGATGCTGCAAGTAATAATGGGGTTGACAATATCCGTGATATTCGTGATGAAGTTAAATATGTTCCGTCGGAAGGTAAATATAAAATTTACATAATCGATGAGGTTCATATGCTTTCAACGGGTGCGTTTAATGCTCTTCTTAAAACGCTTGAAGAACCCCCCGGGCATGTCATTTTTATATTAGCCACAACAGACCCACAAAAAATACCTCCTACTATACATTCAAGATGCCAACGGTATGACTTTAAACGCATTTCTCAAAAGGAAATGTCTGATGCAATAAAGGGTTATATGACCGAAGAAAATATTCAAATAACAGGCGATGCTCTTGAATACATTACACGAATTTCAGACGGTGCAATGCGTGACGCCTTAAGCATAATAGATCAGTTAAGTGCCTTTTATTACGGCGAGGAAATAACTCTTGAAAAAGCATTGAAATCAACGGGAGGTTCTGATAAAGGTGTTCTATTTGAACTGGTGACTAAATTTAATAACCGTCAAACGGCAGAATGCCTTGAAATAATAAAAAATCTTATAGCCGACGGGCGAGATTTAAATCGTTTGGTTAACGAACTTTTAGAACATTTCAGAGATATGCTGGTATCTATCAGCGTTAATGGTGTTACGGCAGCACTTGATTATACGCCTGAATATATTGAGAAATTGAACCTCCAAGGAAACTTAATAGGACGTGAGGTGCTTATTTATTATATCGACATATTTTCAGGTATCCAGTCAGCGGTAAAATATTCACCAAATCCACGGATATTACTTGAAGTTGCTTGCATCAAAATATGCAACCCGCAGGCAGATGCCAGCATGGATAGTTTGTTTGCAAAAATTAAGGCGTTGGAAGATAGATTGGAAAATGGATCGATAATAAATATCGGACAGATACAAGCTGATGAATCTGAATTACAAGCTTATGCAGTTGAACCTAAATCACCTAAACCGCCTAAAGCAGTTGAAAATAAAGCTGAAGGGTCAACTTCTAATCAGGCAATTTCGTCTGAACCAAAGGCTGTGAAGGTAAAAAATGAAGAGCCGGCAGCTAAAAAAATATCGGCTCAGAAAAAAATAGAAACCGGAAATACAGCAAATGCTGCCGCAAATTGGGCAGAATTTGTCACGCAGTTTAAAGAAGCTAACAAAAATGCTGTTGTTAGAAAATTTGCAGACAAATCTACCGCCACATCTTTAGATGAAAGCACTTTGTACATTGTTACTCCTGACAGCATATATAACATGCGCAGCATTGCTAATGGTGAAAAGTTGATTCTTGAAGCGGCAAAAACATTTTTCGGCGGTGGTTTTGAAATCCAGTTTATAAGTGAAAGTGAATATGACAAAAGATATGCTGCGATACATGGAACAAAGCCCGATAAACGGTATGATTTTGAAGATATTTTAAATTTCCGAATTGAGTTTGTGGAGTAGTTGCTTCGAGATAGGGAGAGGGTAAAGGTGTGGTTTATAATAATTATGCTTTGGATAATGTTAGCGGCTATCTTTATGTGGGCTCTTTATTACACAATAAAAGCTGCCGTTCGTGATGCTATTATTGAGGCAAAGCAAATTAATGATCCTTCCGATAAAGAAGATACCATCAGCCAGATTAAATGCCCAATGTGTGGAGTAAGTCATGATATGGATTACCCCAAATGCCCGCAGTGTAATTATAAAAATGGTTTTTAGCCGGTAACAGTTATTAAGCAGTAAGCAGTAAGCAAAAGGAGAGTATCAATTTTGAGTAAGATAATAATAGGTATAGATGTAGGCGGCAGCATAACAAAGATTGTTGGTCTTAGGAGCAATGAACTTATTACGCCTGTATCTGTTAAAGCAAATGACCCTACGGCATCACTGTTTGGCGCATTTGGAAAGTTTGTTGATGCAAACGGGATTAATCTTTCGGACATAGAACAAGTTATAATTACCGGTGTCGGTGCGTCATATATAGACCGTGACATCTATGGTATACCGACCGTTAAAACGGAAGAGTTTCTTGCAAACGGTCTTGGTGGGCTGTATATGACAAACCTTAAAAAGGCTGTCATTGTCAGCATGGGCACAGGTACATCTATAATAAGCGCACAGGATGGCGAAATTAAGCATTTAGGTGGAACGGGAATAGGTGGCGGGACGATTATAGGTCTTTCAGACATAATGCTTGGAATCCGTAGTATAAAGGGCATAATCAATAAGTCTGAAAGCGGAGACTTGCGAAATATTGATTTAATGGTCGGAGATATTTCAAAAACATCACTTCCAAACCTTCCGCCGGATACAACTGCATCTAATTTCGGAAATGTGACAGACAGACCATCTGAAAATGATATTGCGCTTGGTATACTTAATCTTGTTTTTCAATCAATAGCAATGTCTGCTGTTTTTGCAACAAAAAGTACGGATACCAGAGATATTGTTTTGATAGGAAACTTAGCTACTTTAAAAGCGTGCAATGATGTATTCAGTGCTGTAAAATCTATAACTGACATTAATTTTATAATTCCTGATAACGCTGAGTTTGCAACGGCTATTGGAGCTGCGCTTGTTCATAAAACAAATGCAGGAGGAAAGTGATATGTCAGACAGTATAAAGCAAAAAATTGAACAAATTATAATTAACGAGATAGCGGCGCTTAACCGCCCTGACTTATTCAGGAAGCCTTTAATTTCCTATTCATCCGGGCATGATAAAAGATACTTTGATCTAAAAAAAGTGATTGGAGATTGGCATTTAAACCCCGTCGAATTACTGCAAGATGTCAACAGCATAATCAGCTATTTCGTGCCTTTTACAAAGACCGTCGTATCTGCACCAAAAAATGAAGAAAATGGTGCGTCTTTGTGGGGTGAAGCCTATGAGATAGTAAACAGCTACTTCAATCACATTAATGAAGTTCTGTCCGAGTATCTTGCAAGCTTAGGGCTTTCTTCAAAAGCAATACCTGCAACGCATACATATGACCCAAAAGATATGAAGGCAACATGGTCGCATAAAAGTGCTGCTGCAATCGCAGGGCTTGGTACTTTTGGTTCAAATAGGCTAATTATTACAGATAAAGGTTCCGGCGGGCGTTTTGGTACGCTTTTGACATCCGCTAATTTGGAGGCGAATAAAGAACCAGTTCCAGATAGATGTTTGAATTTAAAAGGCGGATCATGTGATCTATGCTATAAAATCTGTCCTGTAAACGCCTTTTTAGATGATGATATTGATAGATTTGCCTGCCAAGAGGAATTGTTTAAAAACGGAGAAAAGTTAAGAGAAAGAACGCATCTTGTTAAAGCGGATGTATGTGGAAAGTGCATAAGCATCTGCCCCGTGGCGTATATAGAGTGATATAAGTATGTTTCTTGCTATAGGCAGCGAAAGGGAGGATATGTATGAAAAGCTATAGAAAAGAATTAAAATTTAATACGAAATCAAGGCGTGAATTTATAAACATTACAGCCCAAGTACAGCAAGCCATAGATGAAAGCGGAATAAAAGAAGGGCTTGTTCTTGTTAACGCAATGAACATAACCGCCAGCGTATTTATTAACGATCATGAAAGCGGTTTACATCGTGACTATGAACGTTGGCTTGAAAAGCTTGCGCCCGAAAAACCCCATAATCAATATGATCATAACGGATATGAAGACAATGCCGACGCCCACTTAAAACGGACGATAATGGGCAGAGAGGCAGTATGCGCTATAACGAAGGGTACTTTGGATTTTGGAACATGGGAACAGATTTTCTATGGCGAATTTGATGGTAAGAGAGAGAAGAGGGTGCTTGTTAAGGTTATTGGGGAGTAGTTTTATTTACTTAACAACAATTTCCGCTCGTCCTTGCAAGTTCTTAATGCACGCACTTGTAACAGTCCCTGCAAATTCCCCATCGACAGTCCAGTCTGTTGGGTCATCAAACGTAAACGCCACTTCTTTTGCACGAAGAAAAAGTACATGCTCTTCGTTATATTCATGGTTAACAATACAGCGTATAGAATTGCTTAAATCTTTTGGGCTGTTTGGGTTTCTTACTAACATGACTTCAAACAGGCCGTCATCAAAACTTACTTCGTTGGGATTAAGCTTTATTATACCGCCGATAATTGTTGAATTTGTTACGCTTCCGAATACAAATTCTCCTTCAAACTCTATACCGTCTGCTATAACCTTTGCTTTATGCGGTTGAATATCTCCTATGCTGGGTACGCCGTTTATAAAGTATGCAACACGTCCAAGGCTGTTTTTCATCCATTGAGGTGTTCGATATGCGACTGATGTAAATGCACCAAACGATGCGATATATGTAAAATATTTATTATCGTTAAACACTCCGATATCGTGTATGCGGTTTTGACCTTCAACAGAAATTTGCATTGCCTTTCTCGGGTTTTTTGTCAGTTTAAGTGCCGTTGCCAAGTCGTTTGTTGTTCCTGTTGGTATGTATCCTACAGGTATGTTAACCCCGGCATCTATAAGCCCTGTAAAAACTTCGTTGAGTGTGCCGTCACCGCCGCAGCATATTATTTTCGCAAATTCACTTGCATGGCTTTTGACAAACAGCGTTGCCTCTCCTTTGTCTCCGGTTGAAAATATAGTAGTTTTGTAATTGTTGCGGCACAACAAATCAACTATATGGTAAATTAATTTTTTTGCTATTTTTCTGCCTGCTACAGGGTTGATGACAAGAAGAATATTTTGGTCGGTCATGATTTGAATAACCTCCAATTGAAAAGTTATAATAGTGCATATAGTCACTGGATTGACTATATAAACATAAGGAGTGATAAATAATTATGGCAAAAGCCGGTATGCGCCGTCCTGACCCAAAAGATCCGCACGGTACTGAAAGCAACAAAAAAGCACATTTTACGAAAAACGAACAAGAGCCTGTTCCGGAAATTCAAGGCAAGGCTAAAGCAGGTCACGAAAAGGCTAATAGAGCCCCTGAGTAAGGTAATAACATTGCATGACACAAAATATGTGTCATGCAATGTATTTTTTTATCTAAGCACTAAATGTCTGGGTAATCCTTCAACCATATATGGTGCAATTTCACCTTGTATGAGCGGTTTTGCATATTTCAAAAATTCATCAGATATATATGTTCCGTCATTTATTATCCATTCAGATGGAACTTGCTTTTCAACATTAGCAATCTTTGCAACATCCGCAAGTTCTGTTAACATTGCATAAGGTGAGCTTGAAACACGGTTAAATACAACAACCTTACCTGTTTCGCCTTTAAATGCAGCTTTAACCGCATGTGTTCCTGCTGCAAATGCTTCTTCGACATCAACTCTGGATGTTATGTGTGCTGCACATCTTTGAAGCGTACTAAAGTCAACAGTTCTCGTTTTGCATCCAAGCTCTGCCGCAAGCTTATTAGCTAGAAACATGCCTGTTCCGCCAAGGTTTGTATGACCGAATGAATCTTTAAATGTTATAGAATCGCCCATTTTACATACATATGTTCCGTCAGCAGTTTTAAGACCTTCCGAAACCGCAATAACAAGAGCTTTCTTTTTCTCTTGCATTTTTTTGACTTTGTCCGCAAACAAGTTAAGGTCAAAGTCAAGCTCGGGAAGAAAAATCATATCGACGCCATCGCATTCTTCGGTCTTAGCAAGAGCGGCAGAAGCTGTAAGCCAGCCTGCGTTTCGTCCCATAATTTCAACTACCGTAACCATTTTCATGTCATAAACAAGTGCGTCTCTTATTATCTCTTTAACAGATGTTCCGATGTATTTTGCAGCACTTCCAAAGCCCGGAGTATGGTCTGTTACTGCCAAGTCGTTATCAATCGTTTTTGGGACACCAACGAATGTTATTTTTTCGCTTTTTGCTTTTGCATAAGCCGATAGCTTTTTGATTGTATCCATTGAATCATTTCCACCGATATAGAAGAAATGATCTATTTCAAGCCGTTTTAAAATTGCAAAAATATTCTCATATGTTTTTTCATCTTTCTCGACATCGGGTAATTTGTATCTACATGAGCCTAAATATGAAGACGGAGTGCGTTTTAATATTTCTACATCAAGGTCGCTTTTTATACCTTCTTTCATATCGACAAATCTATTTTCCAAAAGCCCTTGAATTCCGTTTCTCATGCCGTATATTGTACGTGCGCCGTCGTCTTTAGCTGTTTTAAAAACTCCCGCAAGGCTCGAGTTTATTACTGAAGTCGGTCCTCCGGATTGACCTACTATTATGTTTCCTAAAGTTGACATTATAGCACCTCCGTAGTTAGTCTGCTGCATTTGGAAGCTAAAGACTGATTAGCGGGTTTTAGCTTCCGGGATTCCTTCTCGCTTTTTTGGAGAAATAACAACATTTCTAAAAGGCTCTTTGCCTTCACTATGTGTAGAAATGCTTCTGTCGTTTTGTAGTATTGAATGTATAACTCTTCTTTCGTAAGGGTTCATAGGTTCCAAAACGATTTCTTTTTTCGTCGCTTTAACTTTCCTTGCAAGGCTGAATGCAAGTGTTTCAAGTGTTTCACGGCGGCGTTTTCTGTAGTTTTCTGTGTCAAGTGTTACCGATAAGTATTGAGCATCACCTTTGTTTACAACAAGATTCAAAAGATATTGAAGCGAGTCAAGAGTTTGGCCTCTTTTACCAATTAAAACGCCCATTTTTTCGCCTTTAAGATCAACATAAAGGTGATTATCGGTAAGTTTTGTTTCCACATCGATAAGCATACCCATTGAAGTCGATATTTCACGTATAAATGCTTTTGCTGCTGTTTCAGGGTCTCTTTTTTTCGTAACTAAAACTGTCGCAGCTTTTCCTCCAAGCCCCAAAAATCCTTTTGTCGGTTCGCTGAGCACTGTTATTTCAACTTGAGCTCTTTCTGCACTAAGCTCCTTAAGGGCGAGCTCGATAGCCTCTTCTATTGACTTTCCGCTTCTTTCAACACTGTCCATTTTAGAGTTTTCCTCCTATGTCAAATATTTAAAATCAACGGTCGATAAGCTGTTGTACGTCCTTGTGGCTGATTATTCCACATCTCCTTGATTGGCGAAAAATAAGACTCACAAATCCACACAACCCATTATTGAAAGTTGATTCTCATAATTACTTCACCGAAATAATTTTGTCTTTTTCGTCAAACTGCGCCTCAAGCTTCGGTTTGTAATATTTGTTAACAAGATATTGTTGTGCTACTTGAATAATAGTTATTGTTATCCAATAAATACCAACGCCGGCTGCAAATGTCACTGTGAAATAGCCCATCATAATTGGCATCATATAAATCATAACTCTTTGCATAAGCTGTTGGTTCGGGTCAGTTGCTGTTTTAGCTGTTGCTTTCATCATTAAATATGATGAAGCAAATGTAGTTACAACGGCTAATATCGGTATAATAATCCCCGGGAAGCTAAGTCCGGGCATTTCGATTAAGTTGATTCCAAAGAAATGATCAATGCTCGTTTTTTGCGCCAACAAGTTTTCGAGAGTATATCTTACATTGTCAGAAACGTTGTAAAGCACAACATCCCATTCTTCCGGGGTCATAACATGAATAATTTTTTGGAAGTTTTCAACAACACTTAAATCGAAAGGCTGCATGCCCTCCGGTACTTTTGGTGCAGCAATTTCACGTAAAAATATGCCGGATAAAAAGCCGCCATCATCCTGCATATTAAGCAGCGTATAAGATATTTGAGTATAAATATCGTCGATTCTATTGATAAATCTAAACGCTTGGCGGATCATGAAGTTAAGAGCAAAGAAAATCGGCATTTGGATTAAAGCAGGTAAACATCCCGCAAGAGGGTTGATTTTATGCTTTACATAAAGCGCTTGGGTTTCCATAGCTATTTTTTGTTGGGTTGCTTTATCTTTTGAATTTCCGTATTTTGCTTTGATTTTAGCAATTTCCGGCATAAGTCTTTGTGTTGCCACCATTGATTTTTGTTGTTTCATAGCAAGAGGGAACAGCAAAACCCTTGTTATTATTGTAAGAAGTATTATAGCTATGCCTAAAGTATGCGCCCCTGTAGTGCTGAATAACCAAGCGAATTCAAAAACAGCGTTAAGTATGTAACCCAAAAACGTTGTAATCGGACCGACAATAATCCCCGGTTCCCCTTGTATCATATTGTTTAACAAGCTTGTTCCGTTTGTTAAAAAATTTATCAAAATAATAAACCTCCGTATTCAATTATTACCTATTTGATTTTCTTACTTTTTTTTCCGGAACAAGGTCTATTCCTCCTGGAAAAAGCGGATTGCATCTTAAAATTCGAAAAATCCCCATAGCTACACCCCTTATAACCCCAAATCGTATTATTGCCTCTTCCATATAACTTGAACAGGAAGGATAATATCTACATCTAGGGGGGAAGTAAGGCGAAATTCGCTGCTTGTAAAGTTTAATAAGCCAAAGAAAGAAATTTTTAATCATGAGGGCAGCCAATTAGTTTATGCAAACGAGTCAAATGCTTAACAGAGCCGCTTGCTTCATTAAACTTAATACCTGTAATGCTTGTCCTGGCAATAAATATTATATCATAGCCTTTCTTAATATCTTGCTCTATTAGTCTGTAGCTTTCTCTTATTACACGTTTAACTCTATTGCGCATTACGCTGTTTCCTATCTTTTTGCTGACAGAAATACCGAGTCTGTTTTTATCAAGATTATTCTTCATTATATACATAATCAAATGTTTGTTTGCAAGCGAACGCCCTTTGTTGTATACGATTTTAAATTCGAAATTTTTTCTAAGAGAAATAGTATCCGGCAATTCAAAATCCCCCGATTGCAGCAGCTTATCTTCGACAACTTTTTCAGTTAAGACCAAAACGGCGGGAGCAGAGCCCCCGCCCTACAGAAACACCTGTAAAAAGTTTCATAGCGGAAAATTATCTGTAGATGCGCCAAAAACAGGTCATAGGACTTTGCCTGCAGGGCAGGGTACTGCCCCCGCTTAATATAAATATTAAGCAGACAGCACTTTACGACCTCTTTGGCGGCGTCTAAGTAAAATTTTTCTACCGCTTTTTGTGCTCATTCTTTTTCTAAATCCATGTTCTTTGCTTCTTTGTCTTTTCTTTGGTTGAAATGTACGTTTCATACGGTCAGCACCTCCTATCAAAAAACACTAGGGGTATTATAGTTGATACTCTTTAGATAGTCAAGTGTTATTGCCTCAACATTATAAATTGGTATGTAGGATTACAATACAAGTGTTACAGCAACAAAAAAAAGAAGTAGCGAATAAAAAGCCAAACTGATAAAGTTGAATCACCACAAAGCAACAGTCAGGAGGCAAAATATTCGCTATGAATAA
>Ga0123352_10002089_pt1 | contig 27541 bp, 23 predicted proteins | sample TergutLab28metaG_FD_89700 | JGI IMG/M metagenome (GOLD analysis project Ga0123352, IMG submission 89700) | Labiotermes labralis P1 segment gut microbial communities from Petit-Saut dam, French Guiana - Lab288 P1 | ecosystem: Host-associated > Arthropoda: Insects > Digestive system > Gut ... | reverse complement strand
GAGTGGACCCCGTTCCAGACCCACTACTACTCAGAAAATCTGGTAGCGCCGGGGATCGAACCCGGGACCTCTGTATCTGTAGCCAGAAACTCTGACCACTAGACCACAGAGGCGGTCACATTAGGTATAGACACTGTATGAATTGATTAAACTTGATTATGATAAACATAAGTGTGGAAATTGCAATGGTTGGGAATATTCGGTAGGCGATTCCAGTTTATAAATAAGACGCAGACTCTAATTAGTATAAAGTTACGTTGTTGCTATATTCTCGGCGAAAACTGCTCCCTCCATCTCAGGCGTTTTCTCTACCCTTAAGTTGACAGTATCAAATTTCTCCCGTACTTTGCCCTACAGACCAGGACCCCACAATATTAATATATGTTAATGACAGTAAAGGGAATAAAAAGTCTCACATTTCAATTTATATCAAGTATTAGCTACTATATCTGTGACAATGACAAGGAAATCAACCCAACATAGTCTGCTGGTAATTCAGGATAAACCGGTAGTAAATTAACCTAAATTTACCTATATGCTGTGCGAGTCACGAAGTCTTGCTGATGTCAGTAATCTGTACAGAGGTGATACTGCGTTGTGATTTGTGCACGATACATGGGTATCTCATTTGGAACAATCTTTGTAATTTGAGTAAGTAATAAAGAACTTTAAAACGCATTTTGGTCTACTTATTAACGACAGGGTAATAGACTGTTGGGCCATTCTATATACATAGCCTATGCCAGACGATTATACTTTAGTGGTGGCGAATGTTCCCACTGAACACTAAAAGATCTGTGTGAAGACTGCCAGAAACAAAGCAAACAAAATAAACACCAAATTAGAGCATTACAAAGACTAATGTTGAGGTAAATATCAGTCATGAAAACACAACTATGGTAGTATGGATTTGTGATGGTATTTAATAGTAAAAATAATAACTACATGTTTTGGCCAATAGCGACCATCTTCAGGTTATTACAATTTTGCTCAAAGGGTATCATATATATGCCTATATTATATATATGCCTATATAGGTATATATATATGACACTCTTTGAGCAAAATTGTAATAATCTGAAGATGGGCCCTATTGGCCGAAACATGTAGTTATTATTTTTGCTATTAAATACCATCATAAATCCACACTACCATAGTTGTGGTTTCATGACTGTTATTTACCTCACCATTAGTCTTTCTACACACAACGGGGATGACACACCTCAGAATTAGAACAATATAACAATACATTTTATCCATATTCTAGGCCACTAGCATACTCATCTTTTTTATCGTCATGTGACATTAATACTTTCATCTTCCGTTCCACATTCTCACGTCCTATTACACTCACACCAATTTTAATATTATCCTTCTACCTTTTCTTATCATGTTTTCCTCCGATTAATTTTAATAATATCCTTCCATATGGCACTCACGTCTTTACCGTCTCCAAGAGATTGTACTACAGGGTGCGCCTCGAATTAGTAGCCCGCCTTCCCTTTTGCACGTGTGCTTGTGATATTCTCCCCGGCGTTGATATGTATACTGCGTAGAGTGTTTGAATGCCTCCCATAAATCCAACCCCTCGTCCGTACTTGGGGTATCGTGGACTCGTACTCTACTCTACCCTGGGTCACGTGGGAGGCGGTAACAGTTGTGGAGGGCTTACCCTGATGAGGGTTGCTACGACACAGGCTGGCTCTGGTCTACCCAAGCCAAGGTGGAAGGTATCGTGCTGAAGGCTGCATGGCACTGGGGCAGAGATTGCAGTGTCTTAAACGATCCCCTTGGGGAACCAGGCCGCACCCCATTGTATGTAGGCCTTCCGTCCACGTTGGGCTCCGTGTACGGTGACTAAATATTTTCCCTATTTTGTGGGTGGGCTCTTTATTGGGGACCCCGACAGATATAAATGAATGAATTAACCATTGGTTCTGGAGATGAAGCTTCTCTCTCCGTGGGGACCCTGATGGGGAACATGGAGGGAGGGGGGGGTCATTTACCGGGGACTTTGAGGGAAAGGTGTAGAAGAAAATTCCGGAGACGGGCGCCTCTCGCTTTAGGGGCTCCGGAAAGGGAGCATCTGTCTCTGTGCGAGCTGTGTTAGGGGCGCTCCATTCTGCGGATTCGGAAGGATATGGGGAGGAGGGCTCAGGGGGTGGACATCACTCCATGGGGTCTATTAACCGGGAACTCTGAGAGATTGTTGTAAGGGGTCTCTGGAGACGGGATATGTTTCTCTATGAGAGCTCTGTTAGGGAACTTGGAGGGGGGTTCCTTTGCTAGGGTCCTTGAAGGTTATGGAAGGAAGGCTCTGGGGATGGGCATCCCTCTTTATGGGGGCTCAGCTGGGCAACCTGGAGTGGGCCCATCTACCGGGGATTTTGAAATATGGTTGAAAGGAGCTCCGAAGATGTGGTGTCTCTCTCGGTGGGAGCTCTGTGAAGGGAACCTGGAGGAAGGGCTTCCTTGCTGGGGACCCTGAAGGATATGTAGAAAAGGCTCTGGAGAAGGGCATCTCTTTCCATAGGGGCCCCGTTTGGGGAACCTGAAGGAGGACTCGTCTGCCGGGGACTTTGAGAGAAATGTGAAGGGGCTATGGGGATGGGGCTTCTCTCTTTGAAGAGGCCCCGCGTGTAGGGGGCTTTGGGGGAGGGGGAGCTCCTTCACTGGGGACCCTGGAAGATAGGTTCAGATAGTCTCCGGATATGGGCATCTCTCTCCATAGGGGCCCCTATAGTACCGAGGGGAACCTGTGTCTGGGGGGGGAGGCTCATATACCGGGGACTTAGGAAGATGGATGAAGGAGGATGCCTTTACTGGGAAACACTAAGATATGTTAAGCAAGGCTCGGAAATGGGCGTCTGTTCCCTTAGGGGCCCCAGTTTTGGGGAACATGGATGGGCGTTCCTTTCTTGGGGCCTTCTTATTGGAGGAATTTTTTATTAGGTCCTTTAGAGATACGCAAATGCCCTGGTTCCTTTCTTGGACCCAGAGGTCATTATGATTTTAAGTCTGGGGGCCACGGTTCCCATTATATGATATGGGGCACAAAGGGCCCGTCTATTAAAATCTAGGTGCATCGGGCTGAGAGGCCCCGAACCCAATTGCTAATCCATCCATCCATCCATCTATCCTTCCATCCATCTATCTATCTATCTATCTATCTATCTATCTATCTATCTATCTATCTATCTATCTATCTATCTATCTATCTATCTATCTATCTATCTAGAGTGTTTGAGTAGTAAGTCAACAGTCCTGCTGTCACCATTCTTCCCTCCACCTCCCCCCTCCCGCTGATCGTTCTCGATCGCATGTTGTTGGCCTTGACTCATTAGTCTAGGTGAACGTTGCATTAAGTGAAGAGTACTGTGCCGTATTGTGCAAGATGACATACTCGGTAGCGGAAAGAGTCGCGACGGTGGAAGTGTACATAAATACGGGTTCGATTAAGGAAAGCAGAGAAATTTTGGGGAGCAAGTTTCCGGGTAAAGGCCTACCGGCGAAGAGAGCCATACAGGCGTTAGTAAAAAAGTGGAGCGCTACGGGTTCCGTGGCTAATGCCCCAAATCGAAGACCCCCTTCATTTCGCACGCCAGAAGTTACTGACGACATTCGCCGAAGGATTACGCAAAGTCCGAAGATTATACGTAAATTATCGCAGCAGGCTCAAGTAAGTAGGACAACGTGCCGACGTGTGTTAGATCTCAAGCCTTATCGCGTAACGGTTGTGCAACAGTTACAAGAGGCCGACGTTGTGAAACGAGTAAATTACTGCATGTGGCTTCTGAAAATCACTAGTGCGGGCCTGTTGGGCCCCTTCCAGTACATAATGAGTGATTAGGCTTGGTTTTTATCTCTCCGGCCACGTACATTCGCAAAACACGCGGTACTGGACGGCGGAGAACCCCCACCTCGTGCGTGAGCAGCCACTCCAGGATAAAAAAATCGGTGTTTGGTGTGCTGTGTTAGGGACGCTCATCAGTGGACCGATATTTCTTGACAGGACTGTCAACACTGGAGTTTACATGAACAGTGTTGAAGAATTCTGTGCTCAACTAACAGAAAAAGAAAGAAGCTTTTTCTTCCAGCAGGACGGGGCGACATGCCACACTTCTCGTGTGTTCCTGCAGCGAATTCATGACGTCGTCTCTGAGGAACGAACGGTTAGCAAAAAATTTGGCCGCCACGTTCTCCTGACCTTGCAACATGCGACTGTTTTCTCTGGGGACACTTGAAAAGTACGGTATACGAATGAAATCCGCACACGATACAGGAACTGAAGTACATCATCAGCCAGGCAGTTGCAGCCATCAAAATCACTACGTTACATCGGGTATACCTCAACATGATTAGACGTGCGCAGCTGTGTATTGATGCAGGAGACAACCACTTTCATCATCTTCTATGATGGTTTATCCTTTCAGCATTTGGCTACTGTATTTATTTCTGTATTTACGCCATGCTGCGGACCAGGGCTACTTTTTCGTGGCCAATCTCGTACTTCCAACATCCAGTCCACATTAACTTATGCTATGTCCTTCAGTTAAAGTTTAGTATTATCCTTCCTAACATATACGTGGCACTCACCTGCTTTCCATCCCACCGACTGTACTGTTTCCACTCCGTCAGTCCAGGGCGCCAGTATTCAATCATGTACTCCTCAGCATATTCTTGACCTCGTCCGCGGTCATACCGTCCCTGCGTTTCCACACCAGTCAACACATAAACTTCTCCCAGGTCAACCTCAAGGTACTCTCGCACTCCTCGCTCTACCTGCTGCTTTGGACACCAGGCACCGCCGGTTTTGTCCACTCGCAACCTGCACAATCACACATATTCACAAACGTCTCAAAGAGAATATTCAACCAATTTCACTCTCTACAAGTTTGTTGCCAACGTACAGTACATACAGGAACATGTGTTTGCCCCACTTGACATTTATGTAGCCCAAAAGTGAGGGATTTTGCAATAATTTAAAACGTTGTTTTAAAACAAATCTTCCCCATAAAATGTGACATTTGGTTACTATTTTCCTGAGAAACTGCTGACGGTTAAATATTTATTGCCCTAAAATCAGCAGCTAAGGAAAGTATTGCACGACCACTACGAGAATATTTTTCGTTATACAAGAAGTATTACCGCGACACTTATGTTTTGACGGTGGTGTATAACATACAGATACAGTCTTTTATCCTTTGGACTTCGTCCTTCGTGTAACATATATATAAACACTAAAACACTGTGTTTCAGAAGCCGCCTCTTCTTCCGTCTTCAGGCAAGAATCACCTAATTTGTTGGACCCCTTAGATCAACCTATTCTCAGTCACTGGGCACCACTGAAACACTCATAAGAGTAGGTAAACTCCCAACAACAGAACTGGTCCGCGGGTTATAACGGAAAAAATTAGACAACAACCACGAGAATCAAAGAATAGCGCCTGGAACACACAAAAAATTTGAACCATCGGCTATAAACTCAAACTGATCAAACCATATACATATCGTTGAGAATCATAACACACGCGTTGAAGAAACAAACGCCACTAACACCAACTGTAGAGAAGATGCGAATCTTCAGGGGATCAAAACATACTACTAAGACAGTTCATTCCTGATGAAAGGGTGCAGATGGGCGAAATTTCAACGCTGGCTCGGTTAATGGGATTTTGTAGACATGCCATGTTGGTCGCTTCCTTTTACTTCCTGTACACTGGATTCATTTCAGTCTCTAAAATCTTCGCTTCTTCCCGAAGTACACGGTGATTCTGTTCAAACGAATGCTGTGCTAGTCTAGGTGTTTCCAAGTGACCTACTTCCAAGAAGTTTCGTCATTAGTGTTTAATGTTTATGTATCTGTTACTCGATGGACAGAGTCCAAAAGAAGAAGACTTATATGTAAGAAATATTACTGTATTGAAAGGTGCATATTTTTCAGACGTCTATTATCATCCTTCTTTTGAAGAGACTAAAGCAAGCGGTGATTTTGTGGCTGGTGGCAGTATAAAGCTTTATCACACCATAGCATTTTTATGTGAGAAATATGAAATAGAAATTTCAAAAACTCGATTAAAACTTCACTAAACTGAAAATTTTCTTATATAAATATCGTCATTATATAACGGATTTTTTCAAACCTTCGCAATTTTCACATAAATGGCCTTAGACATTTTGTGTCTTAATACTAATTTTTATAAAACATAGTCCAATTTGTAATTAGTATCTGTGTTATAATTAAACTAATAGAATTTGTTCAGTTACAATGGAGGTCGGTACCATGAAACAAGCATGAAAATTACTTTCGACACAAAATTGTGGGTCATCCAGCTAACTAATTACCCCATACAATGCAGTCTTTAAACATTTAACAGTTCCTCGGCTTGTCACAAAATTCCCAGACTTTTAGGGAATCCGAAGACACATTTTTCGTTTTCACACAAGCCTGGTATTGGTTGCTGTCCTGCAACAGCATAGAAACTTTCCTGTTATTCATTGAAACTCGTATAGGAAGACTGCGGTATCGTATCCAAGAATCCATCCGTCCATCCGTTCTTTCATCCTCCCACTCGTCTGTCTACCTACCCCTCTACCTACCATCCATCCATCCATCTATGAATGCATCCATTCGTCCGTCCGTCTGTCATTCGCCCGTTTTCTGCCTGCCTATCCACCTGTATATCTGTCCGTCTTTCTACTCATCTGTCCATCTTCCTATCTATCCGTCCATCCGTCTGTCCTTCCATCCACATCCATCTACATCCTTCAATCCATCCACCCATACATCCTTCCATCCCGGTCTGCCTGCCTGTCTATCTGTATTCGTGCAGCAGGATCCATCCACAGAACTAACATTCACTCAGCCATTCCGGAAATTCCCCGTCTTTTACAAAAGACCAAGAATTATTACCGCGTTCACAAGATCCGGCCACAGGACCTTATCCTAAACCAGATTAAACTTTTTGCGCCGGAATTATTTTTCTAATTTTAGCACACCCTGTATATAGAGTGAATAACGCAGGAACCAAATACGTTAGAATTATGAAACAAACTGCATTTTGAAGAGAAAAAACGGAGAGTATACACCATGCTTAAAATATTCGGTACCTATATTTGTTGAATAAATATATAAAATGCAACTTTAGAGGTTAGCGGTGCGGTACGTCAACTATAGTTGACATTAGGCGTCTAAAGGTTAATCCTGTCTTTACCCCCTCATTCCAGTATCTTTGAAATCATTTTAATATTATCTTTGCATACACGGGTAGATATTACAGGAAATATCTCGTCCTCTCAGGTTTCCTTGACAAAATTATGTAACTTTTTACCTCTTGCACTTTCGCTACATTCCCCTGAAATATTCTCCTTGATAGGTTATCCTAAGAATATCAATAATGCAGAAAATTATTTATAGTAATCAGCCTATAAACATGTGAAAATACGTAGCAGATTGTTGCAACAAATTTTAAGAATTTATTATTTCAGAAAACTGACTTGCAAGAAGCAAATCATTTTGACGATGCATTATGTGTACTAACACTATGTAAATAGCTGGCTGATGAACATGGGAATTACAGTCCCTAACAGCAAATCCTAATGGAAAGTAATTGTTCTATACTCTCCTAAATAAAGACGCTTTGCTTTCGCAGCTCATGTATAGGATGCCAGAACATAATTCAATATTCAGAAAGGTAGCAACCACGGCTGTAGATACTATCCAACCTGATGCTTCTCTAAGGCCGTTAAGACTGTGTTATGAACGGACTAGGCCTACTGTGACTTACTTGGCGACTGCTCTCTTCATGTATATAACAACAGTTTCCTTGTTCTAAGGACAGTGTAGCCTGTTACACAGTGCTCATGTGACAAACAAGGCTATTAAGAAAACTGTAAAATAGTCATACAGCTGGTGCAGAACTGTCCTGCCTTTTACGAAGCCCGAACTAAAGACACTGTACCAAACTGTCTGCTACTGCATTCCATTCTGAGCCATGCTGATTCAATCTGTGCCCTCGTATCTTACTCTTTTCGACGGTCATCTAATCCTAGACTTCATTTAAAGTTTAATGCTAAAATTACATATATATTTGTGACTCACTTTTCTCTGGTTAAGTTCCTGAACGAGCCACTCCAAAGGGTTCGAAAATAGGTTTCAGAGTTTTGACTAATAATGAAATTTACAGAACGCAAGATAAACCTACCACGAGGCTCTGTCTCCATTATTCGTTATCAATCGAAATTATACACATATGTTTTCGGACTCCGAACTGAGGAGCAAGTTTGGAAGATCGAGACGTCTAGAAGTTCATGAGGGGAAAGAGAAATGACTGGAACAAAACAAAGGCAAGCGCTACTCTTTGTGAAGAGCACGACACTTAAGAAGAATCATATGCCAGACTTAACGATGACATAACCGTATCAGGAGAGTTCAGGAAGAACCAGTCGGATTTCCACCAGGCTTCCTGCTAGAAAGCGGGGTTCTAGGACTTCATTGCAAAGAATAAAACGCAGATTCTTAAACAGGAGATATGGCTGCGGACGAACTAAAAAATGATTAAGACGACCGGGTTGTTGGTGGCGCGAGGAATTCTGCTACAAAACTATACATGCTCTGCTATGCACACTTATACATCTTTAAAATAAGCTACGTCACTTGTTAGCGTACTTGGCCAGCCAGAATGTCTGGCACCCGATCAACACTACTTCATGACACCTGACAGAACACCTGTAAAAATGCAAGAACTGTAACGGAAACCATTTACTGTGAGACAAGATGCAGACTGGTCCCAGACACGCGGCCGACTCAATCATTTGTAAGCACAGATAAAAAGGAAGTGTTGTGTGCATATATAACTTAAGTGTGTGTCCGGTAATTTATATCTACATCACAACACTCTTAGTTCTGTCAGTGGTACAAATTATGACACAGCCGTGTTTGTGGTTGCCTTACATTCCGATCTTAGAGTGCGAAGGAAAGAATAATCTGCCGATAAAAAGAATTTGTACTACTGAGGTAATAAATCTAAGTTTAAAAAACACTGTGCCGAGAGAAATAACCAGCAACTAACACACGATCCCTCGATAAGTGGGTCCCTGTCACCAAGACATGGCGTCTTCTCAGGTTGCGGATGGAGAAACGCCCTCCGGTATGGAGAGTAGCTGCGAATATACGTAATAAGCAGTCGCGGACAGCCGCTAAGGTGTGGTCTTCCAGTTTGGGAATTAGGTGAGGTGCTAACAACTCACTATAAAAATTGGCCTTGTTACGAAGCAGATGATTTTGTCTTAGGCCTGGACTGATCCTTTGGTACCACCTAAGCAATGGAAAAGGGACATGAGATTTGGCACAGAGAATGTAATGGCATATATAGGTCAGGGTTACTTATGACAGTTAGTGAGAATTAACGAGGCATAAATTAGGTTTAATGGGTTACAGGAGGGTAGGTGGGACAAAGGGGGCACTGTAAGACCAGGGGATTATATTTTCCTCTATGGAAAAGGAAATTAAAATCAAGTGAGAACAGGATGTTTATACACTACTGAATAGTATCAGCTGTTTAGAGAGGAGAGTTTGTTAGTGATACGATGTTATATATAGTTCGGAGAGGTAGTTGTGTATTATCAGTGTTTTTTTTGCATACACTAAGTGACGAGAAAAGTGATGATTCAATAGACAGTTTTTACGGGAAGTAGATCACGTTTTCGATCATTTTCCTAAGTACCATATGAAAATTATGTTAGGGGATTATGATGCAAAATTGGAGAGACAGGATATTTTCAAACCGACATTTGGGAATGATAGCCTACATCAGGATAGTAATGATACTGATGTCTGAATAGCAAGTTTTGCCACAGCAAAAAATCTAGTCGTAAAGATCATGATGTTCCCGCACGGAAACATTCAACAATACACCTGGACCTCTTCGGATGGACTCACAAGCAGATAGTCACATATTGATAGATAATAGAAGGCTTTCGATTGTACTCGATATGCCATTTTTCAGGGGGGCTGACTCTGACACTGACCACAATCTGGTGGTTGCAAAAGTTAGGGAAAGATTTGCAGTAAGTAAACAAAGAGCACAGAATTTTAATGTGGAGAGATTTAATCGCTGTAGGCTAAGTGAGCTGGAATTTAGGAAATAGTATCAGATTAAGATCTCAAACAGGGTTTTCAGCTTTGGAGAACTTAAATGATAGTGAGAACATAAATAGTAATTGGGGAAACATTACAGAGAATATCACATCAGCTACAGAGGGTCAAGGTCTGTGCGAATTGAAATATCATAAACCATGGTTTGGTAAAGAATGTTTAGAATCTTAATATCAGAGGAAGCAGATTAAAATTAAATGGTTACAGGATCGAAAATAAAGCCATTCAGATACTCTAAACACGGTAAGACACGAAGATAGTAGATATTTGAGGAAAAAAGGAATATCTGAAAATTAAAATTAATTAACTTGAACCTAACAATAAGACCGAGAATATCAGACACTTGCACAGGAGCATCAGTTAGGGTGACTTGGTTACAGAACCCTCACAGAATTTTGCTAGGTGGAGGGATTATTTCTCTCAGCTATTGAATGCACATGGGGTTAATGATGTTGGGCAGAAAGAAATACACACAGCAAAGCCACTAGTGACTGAGCCGAGTGCCTCTGAAGTAGAGTTGGCTATTGAATAGCTAAAAGGCACAAATCGCAAGGTACTGATGAAATCCCAGTGAAATTGATTAAAGCAGGCTGTGGGACAATGCGCTTTGAGATTCGTAAACGTATTAAATTTATTTGGAATAAAGAAGAATTGCCTAAGAACTGGCAGGACGAGAATCATACGACCTCCATCTCCAGGGTTCAGCCCTCCGAAAAGTTGGTAACCACTTACCACACGACACGGCGTCAAAACTATTAGGGACACAGTTCCAATAACCACTGCCGTAAGAAACTCGTGACTCGTGAATATTATTTCGAATATTTGGAGCCGAGACAGCTCAGTCTGTGAGCAGTCAATATGACTAGGTTACGGATTTTGACGATCGAGGAATTCTTTTTTTTTTCGATTACAGGCAAGAACAAGAGAATTTTCTCTGATCAAAAGCTTCCATCCCAGCTGTGGACCCCACTCAGCTTCCTATTTAATGCTTATCAGAGGTTTCTTCCCCGTGGTCAATTAACCGGAACGTGAAGCTGACCAATCGCCTGCAGTTAGCGCTGAGGCTGACAATGAGCAGAAATAAACCCCTACTACCCGCAGAATGTTTTAATGGGGTACACAGGGACATCTTTACTGTAGGCAGGGGAATGAAATGCATGTGTGTACTGAGGGTCAGGAACGACTACTCGTCTACCGCCGCCTTTGATGGTAAAGTCAGATCCGCCTATGCTCCAGCTGGCTTCCTCCTGTTCCTGTGTACGGGAGGATGGGTTAAATGCAGGAATGGGTTACCAGTTAGTACTAATCTCCTCACTAACGAATGCTAAAGTTTTTTTTTTTTGTTTATTCCATATAGTACGTATAGTTCCGCCCAATATATGAACATCGTCACCATGAACTAGACGCTGATGTGTAACATTTAGTTTCAAACCCTCCTGGCTTACCTGAACTCGTGTTCGTGAAACACCGATACATGCTCAACACGTGTTCAATACATTGCGTGAATGCGGTACGCTTCCCAGTGCTCATGTTTCATCTGAAGGGGCACGTAAACAAAACATGGAGGAACAGGAAAACATTCTTGATATGGTACAGCGTAGCCCTACTACTAGCTCGCGAAGACTTGCAGCACGTGTCGGTGTTTCACGAACACGTGTATGGCGAACATTGCATGAAGACGGCTTGTACCCATTTCACCCATAGCCTATGCAAAATCTACACCCAGGGAACAGTGCTATGCTTCTAGAATTTTGTCATTGGTTACATACTAATCGCCAATTGCTTCCATTTTAACCTTTTGGAGCCGGAATTATTTTTTTAATTTTAGCGCACTCTGTATATAAAATTTGAATAATACAGGAACCAAATATGGTAGAATTATGAAACAAACTGCATTTTGAAGAGAAAAAAAACGGAGAGTATATACTATGTTTAAAATATTCGGTACCTATATTTTTAAAATAAATATATTAAATGGTACTTTAGAGGTAAGCGGTGCGGTACGACCACTATAGTTGACATTAGGCGTCAAAAGGTTAATACTACTCACTGATGAAGCTACTTTCACCCGTAACGGAATCAACAACACACGTAACTTGCATTGATGGTCTCACGAAATTCCACATGGTACTGTGGAAACAAATCAATGTGTGGTGCGGTATGATCGGTAACATGTTGATTGGTCCCTTTATTTTAGACGACCATATGACAGGTCAAAATCACCTAGAATTTCTGCAAAATTGATTACCAAAACAACTAGAGGATGTTCCTTTGGCTACGCGGATTGTTATGTACTTTTAGCATGACGGAGCACCTTCTCATTATACCCGACGACATGTGATGCAACATCGCAATGACACTTTCCCTAATAGGTGGATCGGTCGTGGCAGTACCATTAACTGGCCACCAAGACCTCCAGACTTAACTCCGTTAGATTTTTGTTTATGGGGTTGGATGAAGAGTGAATTGTGCAGAAAAAAAGTGGATACACGAAACGAACTGCTCGTTAACATACTGGATGTTATCGCCTGCATAAAGGAACGTCAAGACGCACTCAGACGAACAACACGCCATGTCTTCACACGATTTGCAAAGTGCATTGATGTTGACGGTGGAATTTTCAAACATGTATTATAAACTGTACCAACTCTGTCACTTTAACAATAAATACCGGTATTAGAAACAGTACGTACACGTAATATCTCTTTCTTATCAACAATTTTGCAGTTGTACATTCAAATAGCTCTATAGATCAGCTGTAGAGTTCATAGATTATCATTAGCTTTTTTTCCAATTCTTGAAACAGGTTTTTTTATACTGGCTATGGTACATCGCACGCGCCATACAACTTTCTTCTTGCGGAACAGGAACAGCTAGGGGCAGAACGCTGGTGATCGGTTTAAGCCCTCCTCCGCTAATTGCAAAAGAATAGTTCATCTCCGTCCTGAGTACTAATTGGTAACCCATTCCTGCATTTAACCCATCCTCCCGTACACAGAAACAGGAGGAAGCCAGCTGGAGCACAGGCGGAGCTGACTATATCATCAAAGGCGGCGGTAGACGAGTAGTCGTTCCTGACCCTCAGTACGCACATGAATTTCATTCTCCTGCCTACAGTAAAGATGTCCCTGTGCACCACATTAAAACATACTGGGGGAGTAGGGGTTTATTTTCGCTCATTTTCAGCTTCAGCACTAACTGCAGACGATTGGTCAGCTTCACGTTCCGGTTAATTGACCACGGGGAAGAAACCTCTGATAAGCATTAAATAGGAAGCTGAGTGGGGTCCACAGCCGGGATGGAAGCTTTTGATCAGAGAAAATTCTTGTTCTTGCCTGTAATCGGAAAAAAAAATTCTTCGATCTTCAAAATCCGTAACTTAGTCATATTGACTGCTCACAGACTGAGCTGTCCCGGCTCCAAATATTCGAAATAATATTCACGAGTCACGAGTTTCTTACGGCAGTGGTTATTGGAACTGCGTCCCTAATAGTTTTCACGCCGTTTCGTCCGGTAAATGGTAACCAACTTTCCGGAGGGCTGAACCCTGGAGATGGAGGTCGTACGATTCTCGAAAATCTAGTAATCATTCACCAGGTTGCACGACGTCACATCCAAGAAGAATGCGTTTATAATAATATCTGGTGAGTCATACACGTCGATACAAAGATTACAGCCACCCCTCTAACTTGTAGTCAATTTCTACGGCAGAAGTTTCAACGTTTTCAGAATGGTATCGAAGTTAGTTTTAACTGAATTAGTTTTTTTATTCTGATTCATCCCATTGTGTTTTATTGTACTGAATACTAATGAAATACTGCAGTCAAACACAACACTTTTATGTTTGCCATCCAATGCTACATTTTTTGTTAAAAGAACCACCACCACACATTATATTACAGAAATTCAGAAAACATAAATACGCTTGCATTATGCATTATCGGTTAGTGAGGTCTCACTAGTTTCCTGCAGATTTTAAGCATAACGTAAGTGCATCAAAACCTCAGCCGTTCTACGTAGTCCATTGCGCACGTCTGCTTCCTATGTACTGTATCCTCCACTGGGTTCAATGTATATACAGCAATGCTCAAGCGTTGTGTACACATCTGTGCCAACTACTGCCACAGCAGCAACAATATCATGTTATGTATACATACATCCTACTACATATACAGTGTATATCATCATCAGTCACTACAAATTAATAGACACAGTTAATTGCCAAAGTCATCTATCACTTGGTTCATTTGGGCACCTGAGTTTCAGAAACGTTCCAAGGTAAACAGGCCTGGAATTGCTCCACATTATCGTCTACTCCCCTCTCTCCACCTGAGACATACTGATTGCACGCGTCCGATTTGTCTCTTCGCCAACTGTAATGCAACTAAACTTACGTAAGTACAGTAATGCATCACCGTTCGTGTTACATGCACCATTTATCATCTACCGCTTCAGAAAGCCAATCTGTAACGCAACGTTTAATCATCTTCTTCAGCGAAGATGAATTAATATTTACTATTACAGGACCAGATGGGGACCGCGGTAGCACAGTGGTTAAGGTACTGTGCCACAAATTGGAAGGTCGCTGGTTCGATTCAGCCTACAACGAGGAGGCAAGCAGAAAGGCTGTCGGTGCGTGTTGTAATGTTTACGTTGCGGGGTGCCGTGAAAGTTGTAGCTGAGTCTGTGGAGTGTTTACAAGTGTGGCAGGCAAGTTCGTAATATCGATCATGACAGAACGACAGCATACAATGGTATGTATTTTTGACCCTACTAGTCCGCGTATTTTAGCTTATGAATTACATGAATAATTCATGAAGAGCTACAGGTATCAGAACAATCGCTAACTGTGATACAGATTGATGGGATAAAAAGACACTTATTTATGAAGTTCGTTAATGACACATGCATACAGAACATTCTGCAATCTACGAATGGGAGTGTTGAATATAGCCACACTACAGGGGAAACATCAATAGTACGTCTAGAGGTGGCCGGTATGGGAATGCGGCGTATCCGATTAACCAACCTGCCCCCCGAAGAAACTGAAAGAAACATTCGAGCCGCATTGGCATCGTATGGAGAAACTGTCTTGATCCAGGATGAAATGTGGTCTAAGGCGTACCGCTACAAGGCAGCTAACGGGGGTTAAAGTAATCATGATGAAACTGGCCAAACACCTTCCGTCCCAAATGAATATTGCAGGGCAGAGAACATTCCCGTCTTTTGACGGCCAGCCAGTTACATGTTACGGGAGTGGGGACAGAGGACACATAAATCAGGTATGCCCCAAAAGGCGTGCAGGAGGTGTGGTAACAACAGATTCGATCCCAATACATGGGCTCATGTTGCCGCTAAAGGCGTACAAAACCAACACGGCAATGACGACACTCGAATTGAGGTGATCCCCCAGAGAGAACCGTATGAACAGGCATCGGGATGTTCCCCTTCTGTCGACGATCTGATGACCACAGACACCCCGCTAGATATTGGTGGGGAAAAGCAGGACCCCAGTCACCAACGAAGGCATGATCTGTCGCCGCAGGACGAGGACCCCCCACCTGCCTACATCACAACCTGTACTGTCCCCCAAGAAGTGATATCCGTGGACGCGGAAATGACGGCAGTTGACGATAGGCCTACCAGATATACTGTGCGACCCCTGCATGCAAACACGCAAGGAGAGTTTCCAGAGAATGGGAGGGAAATGATGCTGCCCCCAGTGATGGGGTAACACAAATGGCCCCCTCCAATTAAGCCCAAAGCGCAACAAAAAACTGAAGACGGACAGGGAGACGCCCTTATCAAGAGAAAGGTCGCGTAGTAAAACGCGCTACAAAACCGTTCAGAGTCAATAAGCTTTGCAGTCCCTGTGCCCCCCCCCACCCTCATTATCCCAATTATATTCCAAACATTTAAGATAGCAACACTGAACATTAATGCGATATAATCAAACACGCGTCTACAAATGCTCGAGGATTTCCTATGGCGACATGACATAGACTTCGCTTTACTGCAGGAAGTGTCGCACACAACTAAACACGATTCGTAGATACACTGTCCATATGAATATAGGTAGGGACAGGTGTGGGACTGCAGTTCTGGCTAAGGATGGTCTAGCCCTCTCAAACATCCAGTGCCCCCCATCGCAACGAGGATTGTCTGCATCTTTCCGCGCCATATTTATAGTAAATATATTTATGCCCCCTCCGGCGCAGAGAAGAGGCAGGAAAGGGAAGCCTTTTATAACACCGAAGTCATACACCTGATAACCTTCTTCCAGCACGGCGATGATACTCGCTGGTGATTTTAATTGTGTTATAACAAACGACGACTCTACAGGACAGCGGAACTGCAGCACAGCGCTTGCGAGACTCATACAGGGACTAGACCTCATAGACGTATAGGAGGCGATTCCGATACGAACTGACATACACACGTTACACTGCTACTGGCGCTTCCAGGATTGACAGAGTTTACGTTACTGATGACATAAGGAGGAGTCAAAAAGGTGCTGAGACGGTGGCCGCTGCCTTCACGGACCATTTTGCAATAATCCTGCGCTTGACCATGGATGTACCATGCTCCCCTCGTGGGAAAGTTTATTGACGAATGAATATATCGTTCCTGGGTGACCCATCCTTCCTACAAACAACGAAGGAGAACTGGGAAAAATGGCGGACACATATGAAATATTATCTAAACAGAGTAATGTGGCGGTGCCGATACGTGAAGAGAATGATAGGCCAGCTGTTGGGCCGTGAAGGAGCCGACTGCCGCCCCGACCGCATAGAAATGAAGAATTTCTACTCTAGCGCGATTTACAGTGCACTACAAGACACGACAGCCCAGACAACTCAAGCAGTCGCACTGAAAAAACTGAAGGCAAAGATAATAAGACTATTTGAGATGAAAGTATGACCATATACAAGTAAACGAAGGGAGAATGAGGCACATGACGAACTGTGGATTAAAGACAATACCATCAGCTGCGAACACAGCACTGGAGGAATCCATAATCATGGAGGAACTTTTTCAAGCGGTAAAACAGGGCAAGCCGAATAAGGCCCCTGGTCAAGACGGAATATGCATAGAGGTCATCAAGAGAACTTGGGAGGGGACAAAATAGACCTACTGGAAGTAAAGAACAACATGTACAGAGACGGGATAATATCAGACCAACAGAATCATGGAATACTAGTCTGCCTGCCGAAAAAGCCGGACCCTACGAGAATAGAAAACTACAGACCCCTAACACCAATGAACACAGACTGTAAACTGTTCACCAGAATCATTGCCAACCGCCTGCGGCCGTGGCTGGCCGGCTTATTGCAGCCGAGCCAGCACTGTGGACTACCAGGAAACACGGTATTTGATGCCGTCGCGACGGTACGAGACGCCGTAGCTTAGGCAGAGGCGACCGGAATTCCTTTGTGTGTACTGACCATTGACTTTAAAGAAGCCTTCGATAAAATCTCTAACTCGTACTTATACGCATTACTAAGACAATATGGCTTCAGTGATCGCTTTCAGCAGAGAATTCGGAACATGTATGACAATGCAATAGCATCAATACAGATAAACGGACACAGGTACAGTCCGATACCGATCCGAAGCTCCGCCCGCCAGGGGTGCTCGATAAGCATGCAGCTGTTTGCAATGTGCCTGATTCCCTTACTCTGCACACTTGAGAACAACCTCGCTGGCATACAGATTGGGCGGCGTCGCATCAAAACAACCGTTGTAGCCTACGCGGACGATGTGAAGATTTTTGTAACGTCACGAACAGACATTCCTAAAATACAAGAGGCACTGTATTGTTTCGAACAGGCGTCAGGGGCAAAGTAAACATCGAAAATCAAGGGCACTAGCGATCGGTTCATGGGACACGTCAGTACGGATTATGGACATATCATATCACGGATTATGGACATATCATATCACAGTGAGGCAAAAAGTTTGGGCTTCCACATAACAAGTGAGGTGCAGGAGTCTGCCCACAAGAGCTGGACTATAACCACGGCACGAATACACGCACAGACTCAGGATGCGTACTACAGGGATTTGAGTTTAGACAAAAGGATACAATACGTACATGATTACCTGATGGCAAGGGTATGGTATGTCGCGCAAATATACCCCCCACCAGATGACTGCGTGAGACAGCTGAATACCACGATTTCATTGTACGTGTGGAGAGGGGAAATATTCCGCGTGCCCTTGTCCAACCTGCAAAGGAGAAAAGGTGAAGGAGGATAGGACCTTACACACATAACTGCCAAGAGTTGTGCATTATTTCTATACCGTCTGCGTCTGCAAGGACTACCATCAGGAACACTAACAGCTGAATGGTTGCGTTCATGGGGCCTGATAGCACAGAAAAAGAATCCGCCTTACAGAGACCGGATACCCGCAACGCTTGAGTATCTACGTCGGTATGCGGTGGACGTGGCGTTATGTGACACAACAAGGGAGTACAGTATCGCAATGAACTTATAAGAGACCACTGTACGACACTATGCACTACATGTGTCGGGCGGCAGCAGAATCCAAGGAGATGCGGATCACCAACTTGTGGCCACAAACAGCCAGGCCTACAGTATGGAAAAACCTGGGGGAAGCACCTGTTCCTGGGGTCACTAAAGCGGCATGGTATAAGGTAATTCACGATATCCTTCCCACAATACTAAGAATCTTCAGGATACGCATGGTGCCCACAGATGCGTGCAGAAAATGTGATAGGACGGACACGCTTAGTCACCGTCTCATTGAGTGTGGGGAAGGGGAACAAATATGGACATGGACAAAACAGCGTCTAGCTTGGATACTACGGACAATCCCGGAGCGGATGCCCAGCGGTGGCTTCTGCGTCTTCATTTCACACTGTGGCCCCCCAAGACGACGACGTGCAGTGTTGTGGGTGTTGGCCAATCTAGTCATATTTCGAACCCAACAGCAACAGGAACTGATGTTACAAGACTTCGACTTCATGAAGCGGTCGAAGTGGAAGCTGTATCAGTCGCATAAAAGGGAAGCGAGTGTGGGAAACTACCTATCCGTCATAGAAACGGGAATGTGACGAGCCCTTCATGAGCATGTAATAGGACCGGGTGGAGGACACGACATGCAGAGGCCCGCTTCCCGAAACCACGGGCAACAATTAGGATATGGGAATGTCGGACAGCCACATCACAGATGGAACCAGGAAGAGTGGAGTTCCAAGAGGCTACACAGTGACCTAACGAGCACACATCAGAACACAACAGAGAGTAGGACATCACTAAGAGATTTCTTGTTTCCAATTATATCACGAGTGCATACTGCCATAGAACACTGAATAAAAAGTCATATCGAACAAAAAAAATCCTGATGGTGTCCTTGGAATTTTTCACTGACATATTCCTTCCGATCGCACTATGGCCCTGGGGTCGGCTCAGCCTCTAACAGAAATGAGTGCCAGGTGCCGGTGCGTAAGGCTGACAACCTTACCACCATCCTGGGCCATTGTCACGTAATCTGGGAACCTTAACTTCCTGGAACCCTCTGGACACCTCGGGCCTGTAATGGGACTGATTATTTACAGGAGCAGATAAATCTCCGAACGCGTGATTGTTTAGGGAAAAGTACAGAGCCAAATAGTCGTATGAGAGTTTCCTTCTTACATCTGAAGAAAGACAAACAGAATATAATTACAAAATAATATAGTTTCACTTGATATTACCTCGTACTATTGACAGAGATACGTCATGACAATATTTTACTCCCCTGTCAGTTAAATTATTTATTACTAGTATCACATGTTAGAATCAGTTCTGGGTATATTTATGTGACCCGGTGAAGGTAAGTACTTGGCGGCTAAATGTGTATAGAAATTACAGCTTCGGACTTGTTAAACGGAAAAAAGCAAAAATATCTGTAAAAGGTTAAAAAAAATCAGGACTTTTTCTAACCCTATAAAATCGATGTGATGAAAATTCGATTTTTTGTAGGTATTTCTGGTACTAGAGTCGCAAATTTGGACCTTTACAGAAGTTTGTATACGTGACAGATTGGAATTTATTTGCCGTGTTCTAAATTCTTGTAAAATGTTTACATATATATATTTTTTCCACAAAATAAAACTTATTCTTCTCAACCTAAAAGGGAGGCTTGATATTTGAAGAATGAAAGCTGGCATTTCTGGGGTAATTATTTCAGCTGCATTAATGTTGGATTTTGACAGATGATAAATTTTAATGTAACCAGTAACACTCTAGTTTAGCCAGTCTTCTCCTCTGCTAAAATTCGTAACCGAAAGCTACAAACTTTATATGCGGGGTATGAACAGTATTCTAAAATTCATGATCACATATTTCCAAACAACTTAAGAAATTTAAGGCATTGGTTCATAAGGTTATCAAATGAAACCTGAGAATTTCAGTGAAGACACTGACACATGTTTAACAATGTCAGCAATACAGTATAGAAAAAGAACTGAGGTGGTTCAACAGGATTTGTTTGGCTCGTTTTGGGGGCAACTAGCATCATGTGAACACAACAATGTCCTTCGGACAATATAAAGTAAGTAAAGGTAAAGTTCACCCTAGAACAGGCCACAAAGGCGCAGAGTGGGAGTACAGGTATAGCTATACTCTTTCTTTAATCTCGGCGCTAGATGGGGTGGCTGGTCAACATCACGTCCCGGCCGCTTCACCCCTGGGAAAGAGATCCGGTACTTAATTTCTAGTAACTGGGTGGGCCCCAGGGCCGGTCTGGACGGGTGCGGAAAATCTCGTCCTCACCGAGATTCGATCCCCGGACCGTCCAGCCCGTAACGAATCTCTATACCGACTGTACTATCCCGGCCCGGCCTCGGATAATAAGAGCGGCTTAAATTCTCCAGTAGTTTAGCGAATATTAGCATCTAAAGAAACATTTTATTCCATAGTGTTAGTTACGTCTAAGGGTACGATACGCAAAACCGTGCACGTAATATGTACACTGAACATTTAAGGCACGAAGTTAATCTAAACATTGAACTTCATAGGAAGCAATTTCCTTCTCCACCTGAAAGGCAAATCGATTACAGAAATAAAGGCCTTTATCCTGAACATCATTAGGAAAACAGAAATACACTGTATAGCAAATTTTAGAGATTCTAAGCATTAAATGAAGCTGTACATATAGAAACTACTATTATATATTGTTTTAAATGTATCAAATATTCATATGTAAATCAACTGCAAGTTTGTGGTTATTAACAGGCTCTTTGTAAAAGACGTATCAATATGTAATGCTTCCGAACGTACTTAGAAACATCATATAATGGTAAGCTTCTCATTTTTTTTGCCCCAGCGATTTTGGTGTGCTTAACGTTGGACAAATGAGAACAGTCGGGCTTAAGCACCCGCGATAAATACGAAACGCATGCAGTAATTTCGATTTAGGGACTTCAAGGCACGCGGATACCGTAGGCATATGTAAAGCCGTAATTAGTTCAGATATCACAGAAGTTGTGAAATGGAGAATGATTTAAAGTTTGTAAGGGCAGGTTGTACTCTACAAATTGTTTGAATTATTGTATGTTGATTCATTATTTGTATCCATCAGCAACCGGGAATTTCGCTAATAACTATCAAGTATGTAATTACATTTCACGAGGGTGAGTCAAATGAAAACCTTAAATGTTTTTTATCTCATAATTTATTGAACACAAAAGGTACACAATGACTTCACTTTTATATGTAGTCTCCATTTCATTCACTGTTACGCGGCGATTTTCCTTCACGATGGCTTCAACTGCTGCAGTGGCCTCTGGTGTCATTACTGGGTGTGCCTGACCGGGTCGAGGAGAGTCTGTTACAGAACTAATGCTGTTCATGAACTTCCTGGTCCACTCGTACACTTGCTGTAGTGACAGACATGCATCACAATACTGAACTTTCATTCTTCGATGAATTTCAATGGGTTTCACCCTTTCATTACTTAAAAAACGGATGTCAGAAAGCTGTTCTTCTTTGGTGCATGTTGCAAGCGAGGCCGCCAGCTTTACACTACTACTGCGCCGTCGTGTTGCAGTCCTGCATCGCACTGCCACCTGTCGGCCACTCTTCAAACCATGAGTATCATTGTTGTCAACTTACAAAACAATCGAGCTGTGTTTAGAATTGTTATCGCACTTTTAAAGTTTTCATTTGACTCTCCCTCGTAAAATGTGAAGAATTCACTTAATTCATAAATCTTTAGTGCTTGGCATAACGGATTTCAAGATAAAATCATTCAAAGTGCAGAAGTTTAGTGAAAGATTTTTGTGTTATTGGGATATCATTATTTTTTAAGTAAGACGCGAATACTGTGATTGTATAAGCTTGTAAATTAAGGTTTCAATATCGTCCAAAAATGTAAATTGCAGTGTACTGTTTCAATATACATAATTTGGAATAATGTGAGCGTATCTGCTTTCATAGTGCACAGACTTAAGGAAGTCTTACTGAACTGCTTCCTTGGTCACCCTCGTCGCATAAATATAAGTGCAGCGTGTACTTCCGAATATATCTTCTCTAAATGCACTTATTCGCTAGTCCCAGTGGCTACGTGGTCTAAAGTGTAGGTCTGCGGTCGCTCACATGCTGAGATTGTGGGATGAGTCCCGCAGGGGGCGTGGATGTCTGTTTCTTTTAAGTGTTGTATGTTGTCAAGTAGAGGTGTCTGCGACAAGCTGATCACTTGTCCAGAGCAGTCCTACCGAATAGCGTGCGTCGTTGTGTGTGATCTAGAAACATCATGAATGAGGTGGCGATAGCTCGCGTTGGGCCGCAGCGCCACAAAAAAATGCACTAATTCTATATGAAAAGTTAGGAGTCTGGATCTCTTACAGTAGGATCAGATGTCTCGCAAGTTTCTAAGTTCGTCGCTTATAAATTCTAAGCACATCACATATAAACGCAATCTTTAACTTCTTCAGCCTGATCTCGGTGGAATGATCTATCACTGCTTAAATCTCGCATTCATCCTCATTCAACTTGGAGACCTGAGTACGGAAATAGAGGAAGAGTGTGTAAAGACAGAGAGAGATGAATGGAAGGGTCGACTATTCTTCACATAGGGCTGTATCTGTCATCTCTGACCTTTACACTGGTCTCCTGGAAATTATGCATGAGTGAATGTTGGCGTGCAAATACAGGATAACCGGGAGGAGAATTTGCCTCATCCGAGGACTTGGAGCAGGGATAGCTCAGTCGATACAGTGACTAGGCTACGGGCTGGAAGACGGAGGACTCGGTGTTAGATTACAGGGAGAATAAGGAAACAATTTCCAAAGCATCCAAACAGAGTTTGGGAACCAACCAATCCCCCTGTCCAACGTACATCAAGCGGAAATTTAACTAGCAGGTTAATGAAGCAAGAGCGTAAAGCTCACTACTCCCCTCAGTGTACTGCCAAAGTTTGGAATATGTGGAGCTATACCTACATTATCCCATCATCTTCCATGTAATAATGCTTAGCTAACCACAGTGCAGTTTTACCTCTTATTGTAAAGAGACACTTAGTTTAAGAGGTGAATACCTACGCTGGTAGCTCTCGTGACAACTCATCTAATTTAATTAAGATTCAAGGAATTTTTAAACATGTTGTATCGATTCCACCGATTAGAAATTTTTTTGGTCTCAGGTAAGAATTAAAGTCCGATATGTGGCAGTTCAGTATGAGTGAACAATTGTTCTTTCCGCAAACCGCATAACGTATCTCGCAGTTGTACTTCCGCGCAAAATTTGTTGAAGACGTGAATGGAACAACGCGCTCTCAGTGGTTTAAATTTTTACACTGAAATATGATTTTCTGACTTTTCTGAACGACGAAGAGAGTATTGTCTGATTTCTGTTAAACATATCTTATTCGGCGTCTGAAAAATATCCATTGGTTCCATTCTACAAAGCCAAAACTTTCAGAAATTTAACCTGTTTCCGTCCACGGATGAAAAAGTGGTGAGGTATTTACTTAGTTTGATCGTGGTAATGTAAATCACGGGCACGAAAATTAGTTCTTTGTAAAGAACACAATTATTAGACGCCTTTTTCCTTTTCGCCTGTTATCGAAACATATCCAGCTCCAAACACGTATTGTATTCGGACTGGGGAGGGCAGTATATTCATTCTACACCAACACTAGATGAAAGTGAGTGGTCACCCTCACGCCCCAGCCATTTTACTCTCGGGGTTAGCTTCCCCGTTATCCAATAACCGGTGTGCACGCTGTGAAGATACACACCTCAGCCGCTGCATACAATCGAATTTCAAGCCCCTGCCGTCTGGCTTGTAGGTGAGTATGGCTGTTTCGGACGAGCTTTTCCACGGCCATGGCCGGGATACCGTAGTCATTATAGCGACTAGCTCAGGGATGGACGGTTCGGGGTTCGAACTACGGTGGAAGCAAGAAGTTTTCTTTTATGCGTACTCTACCTGACAGGTCCTGGACCCCCATCCGCCTTCTCTACGATGCGTACCGGGGTTCCTCCTGTGGGTAAATCATTTGTCATGTGGCGATGACCTCACATCCACATGGCGTCCAGGTTACGCATCTGCAGAGTTATATCTCTATTCCCCTTCACTGCCTTTTTAAGTGACATTGTACGGGGCAACCTTCAACTTCACCTTACACATACATACGTGAATAATCATATAGGGCTATACTTAAAGGTATACTGGTCTCTCCAATCGGACTTATGATTCTAAGTGTATGCGTCAGAATAAGGCACAGAAGATGCGTGTGAAAAATAAATTAATAAATGAACAAATAGGTAAATAACATATGTAGGTAAAGTTTTCTCCACCATAGTAAAATTTTCACACTGATCTGTATTGTTTTGAGTGCAAGGAGTGGAAAAAGTAATGTTATAATCTTAAAACTACAGCAAAACTGAACAGCCTGAGAACAAACTTAAACTAACTGTAAGAAAATTAATACCTATGCCTTGAATAAATGAAAACATTAATCCAAACCTTATTATTAATAAAAAATATCTATCAATATTTTAATTCTCCCCGCACGTAAATTCCACATCTCACTCCATTGCCCTACTAGTACTATATGTTGAATAACACACAAAAACTTCCACCAGCAAGATTAACGATGGAATGTTGAAGTAAAACGAAGGATATTTTTTTTTAAATTTTCATCATTTGGTGGCATCGACAGCGGATAATGGAACAAAAATAGGAAAGAATAAAGTGAATGGAATTGGAATAAAAACCTGTCGTTATTTCTGTGATTTAAAAATCGTTACACATCAAGTTGCAGGCGGTTTATAACTGTAACAGTTTCATTAGTATCGAGTAATAAAAAATAACGTGACATACATAATGTATATCGTATAAAGCTTCTTTATATGCAATTAAATAAATTAAGCCAGGCTACATTTAATACTTCTCTGTAATTTAATTGATTAATGGAATAACTTGTATTAGCGAGCGGTATATTTATATATCAGCGGACCGCGGTAGCACAGTGGTTAAGGTGCTGTGCTACAAATCGAAAGGTCGCTGGTTCGATTCCATCTGGTGTCAGTGGATTCTTCATTGACATAAAATCCTTCCGATCGCACTATGGCTCTGGGGTCGACTAAGCCTCTAACAGAAATGAGTACCAGGAGTATTTCCTGGGGGTAAAGGCGGCCGGTTCGTAAGGCTGACAACCTTACCATCATCCTGTGCCGTTGTTACAAGATTAGGAAACCTTAACTTCCTGGAACCCTCTGGGCCTGTCCAGGCCTCTAATGGGAATGCTTTAACTTTTTACCTTTATATTTATATATCTGTATAGAATGCGAATTTTTTTTTGTTATTTTAACACCGAACGTGTATTTCAAGTTACATTCTTCGTCATCAGAAATGTTGGGAACGTTTACAGAAAAATAGTGTAATTGAAGTAACTTTGTTGTTTTAATTTGACGTTTGTCACAACAAATCACATTGCACTTAACGGGGTGCGTTTTTTTTTCTTTTTTTTTAAATCTGATATATTCTGCTCCTGAATAATGAAAGTGGCCGTAACCAGCAGCAAGATCTCGCTGATAAAATAAAGCACATGCCTGTTGTTACAGTCAACCCCCATCATGTGGCTAACGAAGGGCTTCATCGTCAAGAATGAATCGGTGGTGCCTACAGCTAACTAACCCCTCCTTCTCCAGTACCTCATCCCGGACGCCTAGTTTCGACCCCTGGTTAGTTCGCGTGGAATCTGTGGTGCATAAAGTGGTACAGGGACAATATTTTATCCGAGCACATCGGTTTTACCTTGCCAGTATCAGTTCACCAATATTTTATACTAATTCATACTTGTATATTACCAGCACTATACAAACTTAGCAAATGCTGAATTAAGCACTCTAGCAAATTTATTCTTGTAACAATACCAATGCTGTAACTCATTTTTATTATATTTATCATTTTATACAGGGTATTTAAAACTATGTCGGTGCCCGTGGTGTAGGTCTGCGGCTGCTTGTCAGCTGAGATTGTGGGTTTGAATCCCGCCAGGGTCATGGGTGTTTGTTGTGATTGTTGTGTTTTGTCGTGTTGTCAGAAAGTGGTCTCTTAAACGAGCTGATCACTCATCTAGAGGAGTCCTACCAGTTGTGGTGCGTCATTGTGTGTGATCTAGAAACCTCAAGAATAGGGAGGCCATGGCCCGCGTTGGGCCACAGCGCCATACGAAAAGAAACTTTACAATTATGCCTAGACCCGGAAAAAATCGTATTTCTAGGGTATATCGTATTGCAGATAATCTGTAGTTACAATATAAGGTACATGTTATGTTACTTCCCAGGACAAAATCTTTATATTAGTACTTTCTAAGTATGTGGGCAGTGTCCAATATGGCTGCTTTCTTTAGTTCCTTGATGTCATGATCTAAAGGTATGTTGCTCCGGCAGTTTCTGCATGATTGTCACATGGTTTCACTTGCCCCGTTTATTCTGATATCACTTTCGTTTTTTTTTTACATTCCAGTTCGCTGTACTTCGATTGGGAGTTTTTTATGTTTTAAAACCTTGTCTGCTTCTTGCTTGATCACGTATATCCTGAAATAGCAATGCACATTAACAGACAACTTCCACTTTCATCATCACGGATTATGATGTCCAGTTTATTGACAGAGATGTTTCATTACTATAATTATCATCATCATCATCATCATTACCACCACCACCATCATTACTTTTACATCAGAACTTCCCGCAGTTTTTGTGCAGTGCCCAATATGGGTTTTTTTTGTCATCATCATCATTATGTTCCTGAAGGGTTAGGCGTGTTTCCTGTTCCTTGATCCTCAAGATGAAGTTGGTCCCTCCATCTCTTCCTCGGTCGTCCTATGTTCCTTCGTCCTTTTGGTTTATATTGTAGTGCTTGT
>Ga0123352_10002085_pt1 | contig 27559 bp, 11 predicted proteins | sample TergutLab28metaG_FD_89700 | JGI IMG/M metagenome (GOLD analysis project Ga0123352, IMG submission 89700) | Labiotermes labralis P1 segment gut microbial communities from Petit-Saut dam, French Guiana - Lab288 P1 | ecosystem: Host-associated > Arthropoda: Insects > Digestive system > Gut ... | reverse complement strand
CCACCTCCTGGAGATCCATCCTAATATTATCCACCCATCTACGCCTAGGTCTCCCCAGTGGTCTCCTTCCCTCCGGTTTCCCCACCAAGACCCTATACACCCCCTCTCCTCACCCATACGTGCCACATACCCAGCCCATCTCATTCTTCTCGATTTTATCACCCGCACAATATTGGGTGAGGAATACAAATCATTTAGCTCCTCGTTATGCATTCTCCTCCGTTCCCCCGTTACCTCGTCCCTCCTAGGTCCAAATATTCCCCTCAACACCATGTTCTCAAACACCCTCAGTTTCATTTCCTCCTTCAATATCAGCGACCAAGTTTCACACCCATACAAAATTAGAGTTCTATATATCTTAATCTTTAAATTTTTGGATAGAAACCTGGAAGACAAAAGATTCTGCACCGAATGAGAGCAAGCATTTCCTAACCTCAATCTGCTCTTAATTTCTTCCGGAATAGAATTTCAATGTGTTAAAGTTGTTCCCAAATATTTAAAAATGAGCATACTGATGTAAAAATGCAAGGAATGGACAACTTAAAAACAACGAGTTATAGCTGTCATAACTCTTAACTGGGCACTAGACGGAGGTGGGTGGAGAAAGGGCCAGCAGTATCGTGGAAAATAGGAGGATGGGTGTGTACCAGAAGGGACAAGGAACTTTCGGAGAAGAGGAAAATCTCTTGTGCATGACAGGAATTGAAAATCGAGACAGAAATGTAAATATCCAACTGGGTCACCACACTTGTCCTCTGAGAACAGCCTTCCTTTTCGCCTCAAAGCTTGCAGGTGGATTTGAGAAACAACCGCAACACACACTTTATAGCTTAACATGCCAATTCGTATACGAAGAAACGTACACATTACTGGATTCGAATCAAAACTGCTAGGAAATGCTCAATTGCAGTTAATTTACATATCTTATTCTCCTGGGACGTTAGGCCGTATCAAGTACTAAACGCTTACAGACGTTTCGGAAGTACTACACCATCTAAAGCATTGGCGACTATTTACCAGTCGTCACGGCGTAACACCCCAAAAGACTTCAATATTCATCAACTCCGCCCTGCGAACTTCAAAGTCAGGCAACGTTTGCCTTAATTGAAACACGGTCTGAAGTTTTCCGTCTTGCGGAATGTAAATTTCATGCGGTTCGGTTAAAGTTTACCGTAAGGTGGTACAGTTCCACAGGGCGTCACACCCCATAACACAGCAAAAGTCAATCACCATCCCGAGAACCGTAAATCTCATGTAATGCAGGCCGTTAACACCATTTTAGAGTAGTTCTGAATTTGGAAAAGAGCATTCGTTCAAAGGTGCAAATTATGGAGCAACTTTTGTAGTTGGTCTTTTTAACTGTAGTTGGTCTTTTGTGTATTGTGTTTTATCTTGTGTGTATTTTTGTTACCTCATGTTTATTTTTTTACTGTGTGTGTATTGCTGTCTTACAACACCGGATTGCTGGCTAGAAGTCAGTGTCCGGAAGGTCCTGCGACCGGTCACCTCGGCACAGGTTTTTCTTGGTTTCCCTGTGTCTATAAGCGAATGCTGAGATGGTTCCCAAGAATCCAAGTGGCTACTGCATGCTTCTCATGCAGCCCTCCCGAATTAAATTTCTTAGATCCTTATTTCATATTTATGTACGTGCATAAAAACAACTGCCACCGGGCAACATCCCATTTGCAGTTAAATATATTATTATTATTATTATTATTATTATATTAAAAGGTAAAGGTAAAGCAATCCCATTACAGGCCTGGACAGGCCCTGGGGGTTCCAAGAGGTTGAGGGTCCAAAACTTCAAGATAACCGGCACATGAAGGTAGTAAGGTTGTCAACCTTACGCACCGGTCGTATTTACCCCTCGGGGAAATATTCCTGGTACTCATTTCTGTTAGATGCTGAGTCAACCCCAGGGCCCATAGTGCGGTCGGAAGTATTATGTCAATGAAAAATTCCAATGCGGTCATCGGCAATCGAACCCGCGAACTTCCGGTTTGTAGCGCAGTGCATCAATCAAATGCGCCACCGCGTGTCCCCAAAGTGTGGTGTACAACAGCAAAAGTTATGAGTTGGAAAAATATTCACGGAATTCAAATTTTCTACTCTATACAGTAGCGCGTATCTTCCCGAGAAACACCCTGTAGTTTATTAATTTACTTTCGTAATCCCCCATTTTTTTTATTTTAATTTCCTCTCCTTTATTCATTCTTACACTTTCTTCAGTTTTTTTTTTCCCCAACCTCTCTTCGTTCTATCCTTCTTGTCGTGTTTACTTCTATCCATAACTGAATAATGACGAGACACAAGTCAACTGCAAATATGTACGCTGCGACCCACGCTAAATCCACGTCTACTGAGCACGGAGACACGTTGTTTCCAAGTTCCACTTCATGTTCGGATGAAGCAAAAGAGCACAGCTGTGGCTAACCAGAAAATGTCCCTTTACCTATTCGTCTATGCATCTAGGCTACGTGCATATCAGCACTTGCACTTCCAATCCAATGCAGCAATTTGTCACGCGTCAGTCGTCTCTGGCTGCTTTAAGACCATTGATGAGGAAACGACTCTTTTGTGTAGCACTGATCACACACCTGACATTAACGGCACGTTGTGGCCTATATTGATATTGTTAATTTTATCAGCTTCATGTTCGTCTTGAGGAGCGCTGGCAAAAAAAAAAAAACTGGGAAAATTGGCTATTAGTTTTCGTCACGGCTGTCACTCCGGGTCTCTGTCCGCGAGGAACAAATCGGCTACCGCTAAGCGGGGTTTCGTGAAACGTTACGTCGGGCGTTTTTACTGAAACCTGTCGATGAAATACAGGTTTGGTTACAGCCTGGCGAAAGTAACACCCACTTCACATGAAGACGTACGTACATGTAAGAAAACATTTCGCAGCTTGCGACGTTCAGTCCGCGAGGTACAGTACATTTCCTGCATTTCCTACTGTAATAGGAAATTGCAAGTCTCGCAAAAACAAAGTACAGTCATAACATTATACCTGCATCCTCATACCTGATTATGTGGGCCGGGATAGTTCAGTCGGTATAGCGACTCGCTACTGGCTGGACGGTCCGGGGATCGAATTCCGGTGGGGGCGAGATTTTCTGCACCCGTCCGGAACTGCCTTGGGGTCCACCCAGCCTCCTGTATAATGGGTACCGGATCTTTTCCGACGGTAAAGCGGCCGGGGCGTGGCGTTGATCACCCACCACCATCAAGTACTGAGGTTAAAGTAAGAGTAGAGCTATACCTCTACTCCCCCTCTGGGCCTTCGTGGGCTGTTCTAAAGTGAAATGTACCTTTACCTTTACCCGATTATAATTACACATTATGGCGCCAAACAAATGCGATTAGTAGTCATGTAACTTAAATATCCAATTATGTAGCCTTCGTGTTGCTACGTCACATTCCTATGCACTTGCAGATTTTCTTCCTAATCCGATTTACACGATGCATAATTGAGGAGAACACAGAACAGCAGTCATGTAATATTTATTGGCTAGCCGTGAATATCAGGCTTGGTAATTAGACAGATTGCAAAGGTATTAGCAAATTCAACACAAGGGGGAAATCTCACTTCGAAAAAAACTGTAAAGATTTTGTGAACGAAATATTACTTCTATATTAGCGATGAAATTTGGAGGTTACGAACTGCGGAAAACAAAAAATTACGGTAGACATATAAGGGGCAATTTTCACAGTTTCACCGTGGATTTTGATATTATCACGTCTTCATATAACCAACTGAATGCACAACTATATTGTTATTGAAATGTAAACATTTTTCATTTTAATGTAAAGGAGCATTTTAATGTAAAATGGAGCATATTAATGTAAGTTTTGTAACTTTTAACATTTCTAGAACAATCTAGTTGCGCATTCAGCTGGATATAGAGCCTTGATATAGGGGGTAAGTTATTCGAATATATGTGACAACAAATTCCAAAACACGAAACTAAAAACAAAATCCTAAAACATGTTTACGATTGTGAACAATCATGACAGTGTGACACCAGCAACTAAACGGTATGACCATTCGACAGCATTCCACGATTCATACATTTGAACACAACTCACACATTTTCTACATCGTTCTAGGCAACCAAAAGCCACACACGAAATTCAGGGCACAATCCTTTAGCTACCTTTCCACGCGATCACCAATTTCAACATACATTTACCGGTAAAAATACTGTAATGATTTTTCGAAGCCAGCATCTTTCTGAATTTGTTTAAAATGCTCACAAACAAACAAATCAAGCACATTCAGAGAAATGTGTTTGAAACTCAACTAACAAACCATTTATTTTAATATTTATGATGATATACTTGTGCATTCACCATCAAATCCTTTCACTCCTTGTGGAGCATAGGGCATCCACGAAGAGCTTCCAGGCATAGCAGTCTCCAGCTACCTCCTTGACCTCGTTCGTGATCTTGTGCTTCTTATCTCATCCTCTATTGTCCTTCGCCACGTTCTCTTCGGCCTACCTCTCCTTCTATATCTCTGAGGATTCCAATCTAATGCAGTTTTCTCTACAGCTGCTTTACGAAATGTGTGTCCAATCATATTTGTGCATTAGTTGGTTATAAGAAGCAGTAAGTAAAGTGATCACGTTACAGGCCCGGTGTGGCCCCTCCTCCATAACCGCGGCACTAGGAGTGGGTGAGTGGTCAGCAGCACCCCCCGGCCGCACTTTATCCTCGGGACAGACCCGGTACCCATTTTACAGAAGCTGTGTGGGCCCCAGGGCCGGTCTGGACGGGAGGAAAATCTCGTTCCCACCGGGATTCGATACCGGACCGTCCAGCCCGTAGCTCAGTCGCTATACCGACTGAGCTACCCGACCCACTATAATAAACAATGCGAATAAAAATAATAATAAACCACTTATTTATGCAACTACAGATAATAAAACTGATGTCAGGATGGTGCCGATAGATTCCCGCTATCACTGCAATGTCCATGCAGATACACCCTACACAACGTGATGACGATTCTTAGATTATTCAACGGCCAAAAAACGTTACTATCCTACTGGTCCTTCATTCAGGACAGGTCAGAATCAGAGATGTAAACAACACCGAGGCCGACAACCTGGAACACGCAGCAATGCCAAATCTCATAGATATATATATAGGCTGCAGTAGGGTAGGTTTGCTCATCCAATGGAAGGAAATGTGACAAATGAATAAATGCATGCACTTGTGAGAAGAGTGAGCTATATATAGCCCACTTGCATTACAGGATAAAAACAATTGCAAATATTTCTGGCAGGCATACATACTCAAGACGTTCCTGCCGTTATTTGCCCCAACAAGAAGCCACAATCATCACAGTGATAGTGCGGTATGAGAAACGAATGCTCTTAGACTGGTGGAGTATTGTGATCGCGGGTTCATAACCCCATCACGTCAGTGATAGAACTAAACGTCCGGGGTTTTCCGAGTTGCGCTGTGCCGGAAAGGTGAATTTTTTGTGAAAGAGAAATCCACTGTCTCAAGAAACGCACTAAATATCTGAAGATTTCAGTTTTCCCATCAATAATTCCGAGCAGGGTTCGGCCAGCAGGAGCAGCAGAGGATCAATGAACTCACGGACAATAAAAAATTTAAACTGTTTCAAACACGCCATTACCCAACGTATGTATAACTTACGTCGGCGATTGATTTTAGGTCTATTACATAACGACGAAGTTTGAAGTTCGTGACATATAGACCATACGGTATTGTTACCATAGAAATATCACGTGACTTATGGGCTAGACAAGCAAATATGATGAGGGGGGGGGGCAAAGCGTGCTAATTACACTGAAGCTAGACATTCTAGGTTCCTCCGAAAGCATGACACATATCTGCCAAACTACACGTAGTCATGTCCCCCAAAACCCTAACATTTAACACTTTGAACATTAAAAGTAACTTGAATTACAGTTCAAGATTCGGCTCGTACTGCGCAGTAAACACTCTTGATATCAGTTATGAAACCAGTCTGTTTATGGATAGGAACATACCACGGTTTCACCTGCGATCCACAAAATCACAGACACACAGTCAGTGGACGTAATGTTCAAATTTTTAATACTGGCGATGCATAGACAGCACTATGCTTTATAACAGTTGAGAAATTGTTACAGTGTGGGAAAACACAAACCCAAAACTTAGTGTACTGGTCCGCTGTGTATTTTCGTTACCGTACTGGCTATTGTAGGTCTATTACCACGCCAAACGGCAGACCATGGTACTTACTGCAGAAGGCCCTACACCAAACACAGGTGACAATCGTTACTAAGTGGCCCACAAAAATCTCAGAACGGTGTTGGTCTTGAAAAAGCGCTGAATATTACAGGACCATAAATTAACATCTGAACACATATGTATAGATTTAATAATTGTCCAACAAGATGCGACTGTATTGAGCCTATTATACTTCTGTAGAGAGCTCTACATGTTTCGGGTGTTGACACCAATCATCAGGAGCTCGTACAACTGTAATTACAGCTTCTGGCGCTGGTCAACTGGGTCTACTATCATCCGCTGTTGAGTTGGAACTCAACAACGAGAGCGGATGGTAGCAGACCCGGTTGACCAGTGCCAGAAGCTGTTATTACAGTTGTACGAGCTCCTGATGATTGGTGTCAACACCCGAAACATGTAGAGCTGTCTACAGAAATATAAAAGGCACAATACAGTCGAATCTTGTTGGACAATTATTAAATTTGATTCACGATGCACGGAACCATGAATATAAAATACATATGTACAGTTTCATTGTTTCCATTACAACAACACATAACAGCGTGACCTTTGTTGCTCAAATGAAAAGGTCTGAAGATTGCTTTACGTTACTAAGACACCAATATTCCAGGTCAGAGTATTCTTCGAGCAATCAACAGTCAGTTATTTGTTGGTTTGTTTTTGGAGCGATAGCCCCCAGTGGGCCAGGGCCTCCTCAATCACGAAGTTTCTAGATCACACACAACGACGCGCAACGGTCGGTAGGACTCCTCTGGAAGAGTGATCAGCTCGTTGCAGAACAATCAATTATTACTTAACATAAAATCAGCCTGGCGACGCAAAATAGGGGCCAAATTTTTCTTGTTGTTACAATGACAGGGCCCTTGAGGTCATGCCCTAAAGCAGCCACAATTTGACGTCGAGCGGCATTTATACAGATTCATGCTGTGACCTTCAGGCACAAAGAAATTTTATCTCCTCCAGAATACAAACTACGATCTTCAGTATATATATATATATATATATATATATATATATATATATATATATGACCCACCAACACAGACCAGCAAACTGCTGTGTGTCACTCAGTTTCAGCCCGCCTTGCTTTGTTTGGACCTTCCTAATGGTGTACACTAAACCGACACTGAAAAACAATGGCGACTATGTACAGGAATTGAATTAAAGTTTCGCTTAACCACATTTCAATTAGCCTGACTAGTTTCAAGAATGTATGAACGTACAAATGTTTCACAACAGGCCCACATCTTTATTAATTAATCAATCAATCGAATTATTTATTTAAGTCTACAAAAAAAAGTGATGTAAGCCTACTAAGCCATTCTATTCTTTCGCACGGATGCAGAGCGCCAGACCAGAAGTTACATATCAAACCACACTGATACTTTCACCTTAGTACGGAATGAACGTACACGAATGAATGGTGGTATGAAGCTGTCATTTCTCGATAACAGTAGAAGTTAGTTTTAAAACTATATTGTAAACAAACACAATAATACATTCCTTTCATTAATAAAAAAATTCTTAATTAGTGCAAATACTAAATAAACTTCCTGCGTTCAGCATAGAGAATATAGGCTACTCTGTTTCTATCACTACTCGTACTTCAGGTATTTGGGTAACGTAAGGCGAAATACATCCATTTTATTGTTTTAGTATCAATTTCAAATTAAAAATAATTACCAGCACATTTTTTTCGTATCTACAGTCAATAAACTCAACGGAACAAATCCTGTTCAGAAGCCCAACAGGTCCTCAAGCTTATCATATTATGGAACCCGAAGGTTCATTACCACATTAACAAGAATCCGCCACCTGTCCCTATTCTGAGCCAGATAAATCCAGTCCATGCCTCCCCCCCCCCAAGCCTTGAAGATCCTTTTTAATATTACCTTCCCATCCAAGCCTAGGTCTTGAGAGTGGTCTCAATCTCTCACGTTTCCCCACCAAAACTCCGTACGCACCTCTACTCTCCGCCATACGTCCCACATGCCCTACCAGTCTCATTTTTCTCCATTTGGTCAACCGAATGGTATTTGGCGAGGAGTACAGTTCATAAAAGTCATCATTACTTAGTCTTCTCAACTCTCCGGTTACCTCGTTCCTCTTAGGTCCAAATATTTTCCTTAGCACCCTATCCTCGGAACACCTTCGGCCTGTGTTACTCCCTTGATGTGAGAGACAGAGTTTCAAACCCATACAAAATAAAAGTCAAGGTAATAGTTTTGTGTATATTAATCTTTATATTTTTGAATAGCAAACTGAAAGGCGACGATTCTGCACCGAATGACAGCAAGCACTTCCTGACTTCAATATCGAAACAAATCACGTGTGTAAAATCGTATGAAAATCTTATTTAAAAACACACGAAATCCCACTGAAGACAACATTTACACCTCTTTGTTCATACATAATCAAATTTTACGTGTTTTACTTTCAACGTGGCCACATCATGTAGCAATAACGCCAAATATGTAGCTCAAAGACATCACAAAGGACTAATTATAACTTGCATCTAAATATGGAAAAGCAATGAGAAGCGTGCTGCATTAATCTCATTTTATTGGATGGAAAAAGATCGAAGAGAAGAACCTGGCCGAGTTTCTGAAGACAAAAACAAAAGAGCAGAAAGAAGGAGAGGAAGGAGGAGGAAGGAGTACAACCCCAGGCTACTCGGCGCCATTACACCGCTAGAAAACAATACACATCCGCCAGAATTTTTTATTTTCTCTCTTACACTTTTTGTTCGAGTCGGCTTCTACCTTCCCCCTGGAGGTTTTCCTTCCCACCGTCCTTCTACTGGTTCGTAATTCGAAATGGGATTGTAAGATGGATCCAAGGGCACCTTACTTAGATCTGTGTGTGGGAGGAACCTACACTCTGCAGCTCAACCAGCGGACTATGCATTGGGTATCAGGACCTCTTTAACCGGGGGTAAAGCGGCCGTGGCGTGAAGCTGAGTACTCACTTCCAGCTAGTGCGGAGATAAAGAATTATTTGCGCTGTACGTCCATTCTCCCATGCGCCTTCATTGCCTGAATGCAAACAACTTTATCTTCAATGCATGCACCCTCACTGAGGTCAGAGAATTGTTTGAAGACAGGTCATTGGCCAAATACTTCCACAACCACAATTTTATTCGAAGCCGTATAAGCCGTGGAGATTATAAAGTGTCGTCACGTAAATCAAGAAATCATCAATCAAACGCTGAGGTAATTAATGGGCTATTACGTTCATATGGACTAACTTCATAGCACTCATACACTTGGCACAAAAACCTAACCACGTGAAGTACAACGGTAACTTTAAGTACCGCCCGCTTTAACATTAAGAATCTCTGCGTTATGTCAGAAAACGGTACCCACTTAAAATGGTTCGTACAACTCTTCAAATACACAGCAATTTCCCTAAAAACATTAATTAGTTGATATCTCTACGGACAATCCATGTGTTCTCTGTTAGGTACGAAAAAATTGTAAATACGGTATAATTTAAGAAACTTGAGACTCGGTAACTGATTAACAATAGGCCCGGCATATTGTCACAGAAAACTAGTGTAAGGACTACTGCCACCGAGTAGAAACTCAATTGCAGTTAACGATAATAATAACGAATGTATATAAACACCGCTGCGATAACCTCAAAACTCGTAAGAATGAAAAGAGCTGGCGTTAGCGTTGAGAAATGAAACCAGAACCTATCAAATACGAAGCAAGAGACCTGAAAAAGCGGCTTACCTTTAGACAGCCATCTGGGCTATATCACATTTTTACACTGAACACCAAGACCGATGGTTCCGTCAGCCCACTGCCACCCCAGCCAAAGTCCCCTCGAAGTCTCGGCACTGCCCATAACAAAGATCCTCGCCAAAAAGTTTTTGCTATGACAAGAAATACATTTTCCAAAACGCTTGGTCCTCGCTTGAGGTGCAGTAGCAGCAAAATGATCCAAGATGGTGATTCTTTCGTGGCGTGGCCACCATGTCGCGTAAACGTAACGCGGAATGGAGGAGGTAAAACTCGCTCCTGTTTCAACGTCATTATCCGATGAATATAAATGGCCAGCTTCAAGCCCCCATAATTTTACCCCTGGAAAAGAAAACCACCTGCACTTATTAGATACGAGGGTGGGAGAACACCAGAATTTGTGTGCATGCGGTGGTGAAAACCTATACCCTGCCGAGAATCAAACTCCAATTAATATTTACTATTACAGCAAAAAATGTACATTTAGTAAGTATAAAATTATATTATAATTGCTCCAACATGTTTCGGTGCGCTCGCACCATCTTCAGGGAGCTTATAGATTGTGTTAGCTAAAGTTATAAATTATAATGATAATTATAATATATATTATACAATTATAATAATAAATAACAATTTGTAAATTTAGCTACCACAACCTATAAGCTCCCTGAAGATGGTGCGAGCGCACCGAAACATGTTGGAGCAATTATAATATAATTTTATACTTTTTTTATGTTTGTGTGACCGTGCATCACTGATACAATAAGATAAACAGCTAACTAGATGCAACAATAACAAATTTTATTGAGAATTACAATCAGCTCAACATGTTTCGGGCGATAATTTCTCCCATCCTCAATTGCACTAGACTGTGTTTACATCGGCGATACTGCCTGCTGGTGACACCTTGCGCTGGTGCATTGTACCACAAGCTGTAAACACAGGCTAGTGCTCCCGAGGATGGGCGAAATTATCGCCCGAAACATGTTGAGCTGGTTGTAACTATCAATAAAATCTGTTATTGTTGAATCTAATTGGCCGTTTATATTATTGTAATTTTATACCAATTAAATGTTCATCTGATGGTGTAATAATATTAATTCATCAAAATGCACGGTATGAACATAAAATCAAACTCCAATTGTTCGGTTACCCATCCCTGCCTGAATTCACACCCTCTGAAGGACTCTTGAAGTGCAATAGGCCAGATGCCCTAATACACGTGACTTGAAGCTTGCGAGGCGAAGTAGCTGGGAACTGCTGCGCTCCTACGGGCTTCTACGCGACGAGTTGTGGATAATTGCTCACACACGTTTTGGGACAACCTACAGGTCCCATCTTCAAGGGTAAAACCTTGACCCTTGGAGATTGGACCGATAGGTTGCCCCGAAACGTCGGTAAGAAACTGTCAAGATTCGGTGCAAAATAACAAAAGAAAAGCGCAGTTCTCTTTCAGAGAAGAATATGTTAACTAAAAAGGCCCAGTAGGTGTAGAGGCTAAAATAGCCAAGAACGCACAGGTGTAACAGCCGCTTATTGTGATATTTGGGGGAGGGGGGTCCCCACGGCAGGGACTAAAGTAAAAGCATTCCTAGCACGGGCCAGGAAGGCATCATCACCATCACGTAGTCTTACGCCAGGTACAAAGCCACTTCCGAAGCGTGTTCTCCAGACAGCCCGATTTAGTGTTTCCTCTATCAGTTCACAGCCACACTTCTCAATCTGCTTTAGCGCACGGAACCCTAATGATGCCAAAAAATTTACTGATTAAACCATATATGTCGCAGGAAGTCAAATATAAAATTAAATACCAGCATCCGTTTATGTTTTGTGTATACTACATGTAAAATATCGTGGCACTGGAATTTCTCATTGACATAATCCTTCCGGCCGCACTATGGCCCTGGAGTGGACTCAGCCTCAAACAGAAATGAATACCAGGAATATTTCCTGGGGGAGGCGGAGGTAAAGGCGGCTGGTGCGTAAGGCTGACAACCCTACCACCTTCATGTGCTGACATGTCTTGAAATATGGGGGACCTCAGCCTTTTAGAATCCTCAGGGCCTGCCCAGGGCTGTACAGTGACTGCTGTACGTTTTACATGTAAAATGTCAACGGCTGATCTCAAACTGAGCGATAACATGATCGTTTCGCCTGAAACATCGACTGTCTATGGCGAGTTGTGCTGACTAACTGGACTGCAGAATCAGAAAGCTACTGGAATGAAGCAGCGATTGATTGGATGCGTGCTATGAGTGACGGGATGATTAATATCAAATGTCGCCACACGAACTTCCATTCACACATACAAATTTAGGATCGCCAACAAAACTCTTTCGCCAATACGCATTTTCGCCTCTCGGAAACTCTGACACCTCTTTGCGGAACCCAGTTTGAGAAAATCTGGTTTACAGTATCTTCTCGTTACCGCAAGGTCATCCTGTATCTGCTTACGTCTTACACCTCGTCTTCCCGCCCATTCGGACAGCAAACGTATGGCTTCCCCTCATCTTCGCTTCGAGATTAGGTGGAGGTGAATGGTCAGCTCCGACCCCTTGTGCCTCGGTAGAAAACCCCTGGTACCTATTGTGTAGGGATGGGTGGGGCCCACAGCATGTCTGCGCGCCCTAAAGAGGAAATATCTGTACCCGAGAAGAACCGAACCCCGAATTGTCCAGCCCATGGCCTAGGGTCACGGCAGTAACTCGGACAATCGGCACATAAATTGGTGTTTTGAAACCAACGCAACGGCCGCCTTAACCCCCACCCCCCCAAGAATTATTCCTGGTACTCACTTCTGTTGACCGCGGTAGCACAGTGGTTAAGGTGCTGTGCTACAAATCGCAAGGTCGCTGATTCGATCCCAGCTGGTGTCATTGGAATTTTTCATTGACACAAAATCCTTCCGATCGCACTACGGCCCTGGGGTCGACTCAGCCTCTAACAGAAATGACTACCAGGAGCATTTCCTGCGGTTAAAGGCGGCCGGTACGTAAGGCTGACAACCTTACCACCACCCTGTGCCGCTGTCATGTAATCTGGGAACCTAAACTTCCTGCAACCTTCTGGGCCACTCCAGGTCTGTAACGGGACTGCTTTACCTTTATGTATGTCGGAGGCTGAGTCGACCCCAGGGCCGTAGTGCGGCCGGAAGGATTAATTCAATTAAAAATTCCAATGACACCATCACGACTCGAGCCCGCGACCTCAAGCAACTGCGCCACCTTGTGCCCCGAAAATACGTATAATTACGTCCATATTTTCATCTGTCTTTCATAGATTTCTACGAAGCGGTTGAAAATGCTTTGGAGGTCTACCTCGGCTTCGCTAGGGAAAGGGTTAAAGACGTTTTCTCATTTCGTATTTGTCCACGGTAACATAAAACTGTGTCGCGGGCCTCTCGCTGTCCGCGAGCCACGGATTGACTTGGACTGGTTAAATACATCGATATGGAATACTAGGACGCTTTGAAGCCATTTATAATCACGATGTCACATTCCAGAAGACAGCAATTAGGCAGGCAGTAAATTTACTGACTGCGATGTACGGATAATAAGATCTCATATCCAAAACTGCCACAGACCTTGGAGGCAATTTTGTGAGTTGGTGTGAAATCTGTTTGAGCGAGACACAGGCACAGTCGAAGGGTTTATTGCTTCACGCCCCTTAACAGCTGTTTCCCAGTACAGCAAGGATACGTCAGACAATAATTCTGCATGCAACAATCAATGACCACCCGCGGCGTCTACGCGTTTCAGCACCGTTCCAAGCAATATCGCTCGGAAGGTAAAGGTGGAAGGCTAAAGGCAATGCCTTTGTGTTTAATGAAGCACCACACCATGGAGACATAAGCGCCGAGGTTAAGCTCCACACATTCACTTCGACACATTATTAGTCCGTATTCTGAGATGAAAGTCCACAAAATGCAGAATGAACCATCTGACCCTGTTGCAGTGCTGCAATTCACATTTCATAATTTACAACAAAGAGTTTGGAAACTGCATTACTGAAAACAAGGGTGCTTTTTCCCCGACAGCCAGGTCGCTCGGGAGACTAAATTGTGTTTGCAGGCGCCTAGAATTTATGGGCCCTCAGTATGGAATTTGTTGCATGTCACCCACCTGGCGCCTAGAATTTGAGGTGGCTGCCGTATTTTTGGAAAATTGTTACAACCCTAATTGGAGCAGGTGTACTATGTATTATCAAGGTACAAATTCCTACAGGCGGTGTTTTTAATAAATTCAACACATGCGGCCACATATTTGTAATGAACATGTTTCCAGAGACCTTAAAATACGGTGCGGGACTCAACATCTGACATTATAAGTATACAATCCTTTCCGAATTCCAGTTACTTTTGAACTCTTCCATTTGTAAAATGTCTTCAGCTTTGCGCTGAGGTGGACGTTCCTACAAGCCCCTCACATCACCTTCCATTCATTACAGAATACAAAACTTCTAATTCAATTCCAAGACTTCCGAGTTTCTACAGCAAGTGAAAACAAATAGGGACTTAGTTACGACGGGCGTAGTGAGAAGTGGATCCCTAATAAGTATCCTAAACCGAGGGTAAAACATATATATCAAGATCTAAGACCCGCATGCCCAAGAAAACACGAATGGAAGTCAAAAGAAAACTTAATTCCAAGTTTCGTACTGGTTAACTCAGAGTATAAAACACTAGGTACTTTGTATCACGGGGATTTACTTGGCCTTGCAATGTCAAAGATGTTAAGAACTTAAAAGCCGATTTATATTAATTTTATAACTTTGGTTTAGGTTCTATGCACACTGAAGGTAAGTACAATAAGTTTCACGTAAACAAGACGCAAAGAAGTGGCAGAACTGTAATCACTGTAATAAATTCTTGACGGGGGGGGGCGGTGGAGGGAGGAGGGGAGAAAGGTATCTCATATCTTCCAGAAAGTAAATTTTAATGGTAAGCACTACGGACTAGAAACGAAGCAGCAAAGAGCACACCTCAATCGGCAGTACTATTTCTTACAACTTCATTCTTTGCGACTTTGAATAATGCTCCGCTACTCACATCCTTCTCGTAAGATAAGCCTCTATTTTTTTGTAGATAAAAGTGTCTATTGCTGGACATCTACAGGCGACAGACCCCCATACAAAACACTGCACCCCAGTATGTATTATACTCTGCCACACGGACCGTACAGCCCACAGCAACAATACGAAAACTGTAGAGATTAGGGAAATACAATTTCTGCTACGTAATGATTCGTATATTTTACAAATGGCGGCAGCTCACACGTAACTTAAACGTGTCCAACATGACAGCCTACACGATCAACCTTTGTAACTTTGTTGTCCCGACGTGCTCAGTCTGGTAGGAGAACCTCTTACCGGGAGATGGGTGTGGTTCACCGAATCACATACAGTTTTAGTGATTTTCTTTTTCACTTGTGTTTTATTTATTCATTTTATTCTTGATACAAAATAATGACGTACTACATCCAGTAAAACAACTAGATCATTTCTACGAACCCTGACACAGTCACTTCTCTATACTCCCACTTACACCACACTCGTGCTAGCGTCCGTTATCAGCTCCCAACCGTTTCGCCGTTTAAATCTTTCTCCCGTACACCCCTCCTACCTATAGCCAACGGTTCTGAATATACGTTGACATATTAAATCCAAAACGTACGGCTATTAACCGTCCTTAACTGACGCCAGCAAACCTAAGAAACAAATACATACAAATTGTTCGGTTACAACTGTTTGACCCTTGAAGATGGGGCCGAGAGGTTACCACGAAACGTCGGTACGAAACCACCATTCTACCCTACATAAAATCCAAATAAGAGCGCAGATCTCATTTACATGGCGGTGGAAGCCTGACATCATGCACCTAGTGTGTTTCCTGCTCCCTTGAAAAACCTCTTCTTCACGAAGGAGATGGCCTTCATGTACTGACTGACCGTTGGGACTGGAGTGAATCAGCAATACTGGACAACTGTGTTCTTTAAGTTTGGGTATGACATGGGGCTAACAACCGAGCACCATAAATAGCATGTTACAAAATGTCACAGTTGGGCACACTGTCTGGCACGAAAACTAAACTGGCTTAGAATAGGTCCAGCGACGCCCTCTTGTGAACATGGCAATGCACCCAGTTTCCGTAGATAAAATTCGTTGAGAAGCTATCAGCCATCCGTCTAACACGCACCTGGCATCACCAAGTTCGCTGGCATAAGCTCTGACAGTGGACATATCAAGATAAATTGTTTCGAACTGCATGGCGTCAACCATTTCTTGAAACCAGCTTGTAATTTTAATTCTTACACTTGAGTGTTACTATTAAATAGTCTCTTTTGTGTCACCTGCGTATTTCAAAGACAACATGTAAGTAAAAGTTATATGTGGGACGGGAATGTATTGGAGCACGGATCACGGAACATGATATCACGGAACATGATATCCTGATTTTATGACTGGGAACACGTTGCCTGAATCCAATGCCAAGAAACGGTTTTCAGGAAAATTCCGTAGTGTAAGTGCTGACGTGATCTCCTCGTCACCTGTTCTTCCATATCTATCTACTCAAAAAAGTTACTCTTCTCCCTCTATCTCCCTCTCTCTCTTTAACTCTCTCTCACTCTTATTGCCATATTCGATTTGCGTAACCAATGCCAGGAAGACAAGACTTGCCACTTAAAATTAAGAACCACCAGGTGTGTCATATTCCAGCAAATGGAAGGACAGACAGACAGGCAGACAAACAGACAGGGAAGCCGACGTATCCTAGATCAAGGGTGTGAAAACTACAACCTGCAAAAGGAAAAATTCCAGGAATTAACATGTAGCACGTTTTCTGAAATACACTGTTTAAATCGCAGTGGTAACTATACGCATCACAATCTGTAACATTAATAAATTCTGCACTCTGCCCAAACAGCGTGTTTCTAGGCGCGTTCGCAAAATTGCGAAAATCGACTATTAGCTTCTTCGTATCTATCTGTCTGTCTGTCCGTCCGTCTGCATGGAACAACTCGGCTCCCACTGAACGGATTTTCATGAAATTTGATATTTAAGTACTTTTCCAAAATCTGTCGAGATAAGTCAAAATTCATTAAACTCTGACAAGAATAGCGGACACTTTAAATGTAGACCAATATGGATTTTCGATCACATCTCGCTCAGTTCATCTTAGAATGAGAAATGTTTCAGATAAAAGATGCAGAGATAATCAAAACAGACATTTTTTGTTCAATAAGTTTCTTTTCCGAAAATCGTGTCGTTTTTTGGGATAATGTGGAAAAATCCCATTGAGCCCGAAAGGCCACAGATGACAATATGGCACATGCGCTTTGCATGCTGGATAACTGAGGCTAAAAACACACACCCAAAACATGTAATACTTATTGCTCGTCCAATGCAACAATGGGTGCACGAACGCGCCTCATTGTTACGTTATACGTACACTGCTTGCTCTTGTTGTGATTCGTATGTCTGTCTATAAACATCTATTAATTCTTTAAACACATTAACAGATTGAACTTTACAGTGGCAACAGATTATGTTCTCTGTGAAGTACGAACTGCATTTCCCAACTAATTTACATTAAAATCGATCTTCAATGGCTTAAATACCACAGTCTGTAGAAAACAGGCCTACGCAAAACAAAAGAAATGTAGAGTCTAAAGTTGAGAATTTTTCAAACGTGCATGTTTCGACGCCACAAATCAACCGGTATAACGAACATACTAGGGATAGGACGACCGATAAACCGGCATTTGATTTCCGGAATTGGCGGAGATTTATCTCCTCTCCATATAATCCAGACGGCCTCGCGGGCTCATTCGAACTCCTAGCTAATGGAAACAGCGCACTCTTTCGCCAGAACTAGAACTGCTGGCGCGAGAAACGGACCACTAACCTCCACCTAGTGATGAAATCAAAGGTGAATTCGGCTATATATTCTCTGTTCTATGTATTAATTTACAGTTGCTGAATTCAGCACAGAAACTTTACATTTTCTAAGCGCGTTCGCATAGCCGCAAATATTGCCTTTCAGCTTCAACAAATCTGTCCGTATGTCCGGCTGTCACCGGAAGGATTTTCGTGAAATCTGATTGGAGACATTTATGAAAATCTCTTCCGAATACCCTAACTTTTTCTTTTTAAACTGGACAAAATAAACAGGCAGTCCGGCGCGATACGCGAAGACCTAAGTGCTTACACATTGCCGACAGCAGTACAAACTATTGTGTAGCTCAACATTCCCAAGCGAAACGACTGTTCCGTTTCCAGGGCAACAATCGTTCAGGAAAGCGTCACAATATTACGTCATACTTACTATTCCTAACTTGTTTTAATGCTCCATTCTCTCGCCCATATCCACTCTTAACTACCTCCACGGAGTAGAAAGTTCCTTGAAAATCCAATCGTAATTCAAACAAAAACAAAAACTCTCAAAGGGTTACAGAGCATTTACATAAGCCAAAATTAAATTTGCCCAGTACTTTCTGAGGGTGAAAGAGCCCAGTGCCTATTCAATGAAAACAGCCTGAAGAGTTCGGAGACTTAAGCATGCTTACAAATATATCCTCCCAGTTAAATGTTCTCTTTACGCGCATTGTACGAAATAAGCGTGATAAACTGGAGCATTTAGTCATGCTCTGATATTGTACACAAAGAATAATAGTGGAGTATCCACTATTATTCACACTTTCACAGCGTGTATACCTTGAATTTCTTTCAGGTTTCTTGGTTTAACCGACGAATCTTTTTCAAACTGAACAGCTCACGAGAACACAGTCAATCAGGAAGACAAGAGTGACAGTCACTCAGTGGGCTGAATACACGCACATGCACTCCCAGTAGTTTTGCGGAGAGCCACACAGTGACTGCCGAGGGCGATGTGTCGGACAACAACGATTCGCATCTGAAACACTTTGGTAACCCCTGCTGTCACGCGCTTGGTGGAGCGGCAGACGTCGCCGTCGTGAGCCGCCATAAATTACTTGCTTTCTTTTGTTTGTAAACCATCCAATGGCAACACTGCTGCGATTGTGGGAGCATTTCGAGTTATGGACGAGTATTTTTAAAAATCTAATAAGAACTGTGGGAAAAGTTACAAGATAAAGCCATACTGACGCTACGGAAATGCAAAAAACCAAAGTCTATGGATCAGCTGAAACCCAACTTCGGAAATCGTTCACATTTGTTTTACATGCGAGACGAAAACCTGGCATATGCTTCAATGTGGCTACTGCAGAGTAGGCAATATCAACCTCTTTTATGTCTCTTCGCACTTCTATTTCCCCTCGTATTCTTCTTTTCCTTCTTCTTCTACCTACCAAAATCTCCGTCTTGTTCCTTCCCTTTATTTTCTCCACCTCCCCGTCAGATTCCAAGTACCCTTTCTGTTCAACTTTCCTCTTCCCATTCCTTCCTTCCACAGACTATTTTCGTCACATTTTACCTGCTTTTCTTCCACTGGTCCTCTATACCGTTTATCACCACATTTTCTGCCCGTCGTTTCCTACAAGCTGTCTGGCGCTATTTCCATGATTTGTACCGGAAAGTTATAACAGCTACCTTACACGAAGCTCGAATTCAACTCCAAACACGACAGGAAATGTGAGTGTACCAGTGAGGCGCATTCGGATCTTCGCATCCTAGGCTCGTCTAGATCAGTGTTTCTCAACCTTTGTGATACCGCGGACCGGTAAATTCTATTTCATAAGACGGGGGCCCGGTCCCAATAAATTTACTCGTAAATACCTTTCCATTTTTTAAGTTCATATGTTAAACTAACATAAGTATTAATAATTAATTATGGCATAATTATAAAGAGTATTAGTACATGCTGACAAATATAAAATTACATTTAAATTAGTTATCTGTCAATGGACTAATGAAATCTTGTAGCATATTGTAGTTTCCTCAGGCCAACATCTGGGTCTGAGTTTTTCGACACATTCAAGAATATTTTTCTCCTCAGATTATTTCCACTATAAAACATTAATTTATGAAAATTGCTTAGAAAACTAAAATGACAAATTCCAGGAGAACCTATCGCGGCCCGGTATAATTGATGCCAGGGCCCGGTACCGGGCCGCGGACCGGCGGTTCAGAAACACTGACCTAGATGGTCATACCATTCAATGCACCGTGCACATAGTTTTTTTCTATTCTTCAGAACTGTGCATATGTTACAGAACGCTACTAACATTAACGCCGTCTGTTGTTACATTTATTTGCCGAAATTCTACGTAATTACCGACATAAAAATAAAATTTATGGTTATATTCACAGTCTATACACATAAAGGTAAAGTGATCCCGTTACAGGCCCGGTGTGGCCCAGAGGGTGGGTAGACGTATAGCTCTACTCTTCCATGACCGCGGCACTAGAGGGGGGTTGAGTGGTCAGCAGCACGCCCCGGCCGCACTTTAACCCCGGGAATGATCCGGTATCCATTTTACAGGAGGCTGGGTGGACCCCAGGGCCGGTATGGACGGGCGGAAAATCTCGTCCCCACCAGGATTCTATCCCGGACCGTCAAGCCCGTAGTCAGTCGCTAAACCGACTGAGCTACCCGGCGCACACAGTCTATACGCATATTAAATCTCAAATCACGACACACAATAAAAAAATATTAAATATTAACCTTTTGGCGCCGGAATTACTTTTTTTTTTAAATTTTAGCACACCCTGTATATAAAAGGTGAATAATACAGGAACCAAATATGTTAATGAAACAAACTGCATTTTGAAGAGAAAAAAAACGGAGAGTATATACCAATGTTTAAAATATTCAGTACCTATATTTGTTGAATAAATATATAAAATGCAACTTTAGAGGTTAGCGGTGCGGTACGACCACTATAGTTGACATTAGGCGTCGAAAGTTTAAGATTGCATATTTTATCTTCCACAACTGTGCACCACGCATATCGCTTAAAGGAATAAGGCAGATTAGTGCGAATTGCTATCGATAACCAGAGATTATTATCGATTAGTATCGTTATCATAAACCAACGACGGTAACAATGTTAACTCTTGCAACGAAGTAATCATGGACGTACAAGTACGCAGGTTTTCATGTAAAACGCCTGTTATTTTTATCTGGTTTTAACTACATTTGAATTCTACCAACAGATTTTAGAGCGAGAGAAAAAAACTCGATTTAAAATTTAACGCAAATACCTTTAGTGGGAGCCGAACAGTTCCAGACGGACAGACAGGCATGATCAAGCCAACAGACGTCCTTCGCTACTTTGCCAAAGCTCCTAACAAGTTATAAGCAAAGACCTCGCGGTACGAAAATTTAGTACATGCCACAACACATTCACTGCACCAAGTTCTGCACCTGTAATGCGGAACCTTTTCGATCCGGTGAATCTCTAAAGTAACAGAACTACAACGAAAACAGTCAGTGACACTCTGGCTGTAAAAATGCCGGCTTTACATCAGATTTATGTATACAGTCAGTGCACTAAGACACAAAGCAGAAAGGAAGAGACGTGGAGAAGAAACTAAGCGTTGAGATGTTATGTTCTCACAGTGGTGGAAATCAAGGTTACGATGGCATACAACGTGACGTCGTGTAGTTTCGCAGATAAGCACCAAACCGTTTCGGAAAAACCATTCTCCATGATAGCAGGTTCTTCCGAACGTTCCTAATCAACTACCAAACCGCACTGCTACGTTCTAGAAGACTGTGGGTCTATTATATATTCTAGTATTTACTTTTGTCCACTTTAACGGGTAAACGAAGATGCAATGTATCACCAGCGTTAAAACAGTAAACTGCATTCAGCTGGTTTGTTAAAAATGGATGTGACAACAGCATGCGAGGGCTTCCAGGAAAATGCAGTCAAGTAGGAAGCCTGCACGCAGTACAGAAGAACAGGGACCCCTAGAAAGATGCAGCCAGGCTCTCGTTCTGTGGGAAGACATGGAGTGCCCCTCCATGTTCAGACATGCGATGATCGTTAAGGTCGCCGTGTTAACGAAAGAACATGAGCGGCTTACAATAGCAACAGCACTCAGGCAGAGTTCACATCAGGTCTGATTAGAAACGAGAAAACTTCGCGTGACTGCAGAATTGTGCAGAACCTTCAATGCACTCCAGGATTAGAGATTAGTAACACAACTAAGGGGAGAAGTTAGAAGTGAAAAAAGGACTAATGAGAAGAGAGGAAGATAAGGAAAGAGGTACCAGCATATTCTACTCCCATCATTTCGCGGGGGTGCATGTTTCCAAATTTAAATACCTACAGCCTTCAACATTCCTTCAACATTCTTGTAATAAAACCAACGAGATGCACTAATTTATCAAATTTATTTTTCGAATAGAATTCTACATGTTTCGGACAGTTTATCTGTCCATCATCAGGAGTCTAGCACTGTATACACAGCAAGAGGTATATGTCATACAGGTTTTGCTTTGATTACAGTGCTAGATTCCTGAAGATGGACAGAGAAACTGTCCGAAACACGTACAGTTCCATTCCAAAAATAAATTTTAGAAATTAATGCATCTCATCGGTTTTATTATAAGAATACAGTGGGTTCCAAAAAATGTATACACATTTTAAGAGATGTTATCTATGTATTACTTTTCGAAGTAGAAGTTCGCTCAAAAGATGGCGTTAATCAAATGAATGCTGGCGTCGCCATGCGACAGGCAGGACAGTCATCGGTATGAATTGAGTATTACAATTTTAATACAGTTTCCCTTCTTAAACGTTATACGTTTTTTTGGCGCCCTCTGTATATTACGATACACGGTCCTATGAATGTCAAATTCCTTCAACAGTTACAACGACAGGCACGTATCCACACATTGTGTATTATCGTCAGTAGCCATTCCCCATAATCACAACACAAGGCTACAAAATACGCCATACATTTACTGGTTCACTATTACAAGACAGCAGTCGTGGTTCTATTCCCAGCGGTTGCAAGGCACTTTCAGGCGCGTTCGCCAAACTGCGAAAAAAACGACTATTAACTTCGTCTCGTCTGTCTGTCCATCCGTCCGCCCGTCCGCATGTAACAGCTCGGCTCCCAATGGACGTATTTTCATGAAACTTGGCACCTGAGTACTTTTCCAAAATCTATCGAGAAAATGCAAGTTTCGTTAAAATATGACAAGCACAACGGGCACTTTAAATAAAGACCAAAGTGTCGGGTAGCCTAGTTGGTATAGCGACTAACTACAGGCTGGACGGACCGGGATCGAATCCCGGTGGGAAGAGATTTTCCGCACGTCCAGACCGGCCCTGCGGCCAACCCAGCCTCCTGTACAATGGGTACCGGGTCTTTACCGGGGGTAGAGGTGGCCGGGGCGTGGAGCTGATCCCCCCGACCCCCATCTAGAGTTACGAGGTCCTAGATAGAGTAGAGCTATACCTCGACTCACCCAAAAGGCCTGCGTGGCCTATAAAAAGGGCGAAAACTTACCCTAAATAAAGACCAATACACATTTTCGAATATATCTCGCTCAGTTCTTCTTAGAATGAAAAATGTTTCAGACAAAAGCTGTAGAGAAATCACGACACACATTTTAAGTTCAATATTTTTTTTTCCGAAAATTGTGCTGTTTATGAGATAATGTGGAAAAATACTGTAGAGATGGGCAGGCAACGATGACAATGTGATGAATATGCTTTGTATGCTGGATAACTAAGGCTACAAACCCACACTCAAAATATGTAATACTTATTCCTTTGCCTCGACAAAAACGTTTAGCAAAAGTCTCTCAGTTTTACGTTGGTACGTACATTGCCAGTGTTGTGTACTGGATACTACTACCCCGTACCTAATGTAATCTTGTATTAAGCATACCACATTGTTATTTCTGCTTTCACAAAATTGTCACTGCATTTGTAACTATTTACCACTTACAAAAAGGTTAAGTTATTTATAGAATTATTCATCATCATCATCATCATCATCATGTTCCTGAAGGGTTAGGTGTGCTTCCTGTTCCTTGATTCTCAAGATGAAGTTGGTCCCTCCTTCTCTTCCTCGGTCGTCCTATGTTCCTTCGTCCTTTTGGTTTATATTGTAGGGCTTGTTTTGGTAGTCTGTTTGTGTCCATCCTCTATATGTTGTAGCTACTTTTTCTGGTACTGTTTTATTTCCTTTACTAAGTTCTGTGCTCCCGTTTTTTCCCCCAATACATTGATTCTTTTCTTTAGCTAGTTTTGTTATTCCAAGTAAGTGTCTCAAAAATTTCATCTGTGCTGCTTCTAAGCGCTGTTCCTCTCTTTTCTTGAGTACCCAAGCTTCCCTTCCAAATTTGAATGCTGCTTTAGCTGTAATGCTGTGAATTCTTAACTTTGTTTCTTTTTCAGTTGTTTTCCAAAATGTCTCCGTATAGCTCCGTTGATTTTGTTGTATGTTTGCAATTTTACAGAATTATTCGCAGTGTTTAATTCAGCACACATCATAAACACTTGTAAGGTCCTGTAGGTGGTGTGTTCAAAAAGAAACACAACACATTGAAGTAAAAGGTAAAGTGCACCCTTGTACTAGCGCTGAGGCTCTGTACAGGCCGAACGGCCCATAGGGGGAGTAGAGGTATAGCTCTATTCTTTCTTAACCACGACACTAAAAGGGGGTGAGGGGTCAAAGTCACGCTCCGGCCGCTCCTTACTTCCAGGAAAAACCGGTACCCATTGTACAGGAGGCTGGGTGGGCCCCAGGGCCGGTCTGGACAAACACATGGAGACTGCATACATTATTACAACCCTCCAACTTTCTTTCTGCCTCAAAATGCACAAAGTAGAATAACGTTGCTCACACTTTAAGAAAGAATATTCGTTGTTGAAAACTACAAGAATCAAAGTTACGGTTCATAAACTCCACCAAGCAAGTACAGTATATGGCACGTCAAATGATACATTGCAACTAGCGTTCGGTGCAAACATGATTCATCGCATACAGCTACGCCTGAACGACAACGGCCAACGCACTGAAGAGTTGTTATAATTTACCAAGAAGCATGCATTCTCAGTGGGTTGCGTTCCTGTTCAAACACTCTGTATAATGCGCGCATTATTAATCTCAGCATCCGACAGATCCGAACACTCAGCTTCAAGCTCCGAGGATTTCAGTTCAGGTTAAATCCGTATGACTCACGGATACGAGGCTGGGAATACCCTGGGACCGATCTGGACGCGGTTCAGGAAAAAGAAGTAACTACTCATTTCGGTCACCAAAACTCAGTCTTTCAGCTCATACACTGATACTGACCGCTAACCCAGCTCATGTGTATTCCTAAGTAGTCATAAAGAAAGTGAAGTTATCTTATCTTGCAATGCATTAGTTAGTGTACTTAAGAAAGGAGAATAAGGGAAGGTTAATAGTGTGTAGAAGATAAGAAAGAATGTAATACAGAAGGAAGCAATTACAGAACCGATGAATCACATATTCTACCACTTAAAATTAACAATATTTTAATTATAAACGGTCCATATCCGTGCACTGAGCAAATAGATATATCAACCCAACATATGCAGGTGCATAAGTGTATTACAGTACGTTCTATTATACACACCGTATACCGCCTACATGTTTCGGTAACTCATGTGGCTATCCGCAGGGAGATGCACTACAAAGGATAGATACATCGAAATATTACAAATGTTTTTGCATCAATTCACAGATGTAAAACATTAAAGGTTCATTATAATGGACAAATACATCGAAATATTTGTGCACTGCTTCAAAAACTTGTGTAATATTCCGATGTATCGATAACTTGTAATGCTTTTCTTTGAAGATGGTCACGTGAGTGATAGAAACATGTAGGACGTGTTTATCATACACCTTCATACATTTACGCATGTGAATATGTTGGTTTTGATATCATACCGAACAATATTTTGTACACAAACCTATGAAACAGAGGCCCACGCCACTAACCGTCCCATCATGAGAGAAGCAAAATTTTGACTCGTGCCGATGTATCGCTTTCACAAAAGTATTGCTCATTCATTTGAAACTGGATATGTGGGACAGTACTTTTACCTTCCACAGATACAGGGCAATCTGGAACACCTGTGCATTGACTAAAGATTAACGACGAATTACGGAGTACGAAAGATTTCACAAAGACGCACACCGTTCGAGCTACGCAAGAAATTACGTGCGGTTATCGGAGATGGCTGGTATGCGTGAAATTGGAACACATACTGCCTCTAAAAACACAGGACCGCCCTTTGATTAGTCACTGCACTGATACCCGTAGCAATGACAAACATACAGGCGATATCACCAGGTCTACAGCGGTCTGTCGCGACGCGAAAACGCAGTTGGAGGGACAGCAAAATGCTTACGTACCAACCACACAAGCTGACGTCACAACGCAGAAGGAATGTTATTCAACGACGTCAAAACATTAGGCCTAAACCTCGCGAGTGCTTACGAGAGAGAGATCGTGTGTATAAAATGTGTAAACATTCAACAAATGCACTATAATTTTAAGATGTATTTGTATTTATATATTCAGCAACACGCTTCAGCCAGTAATCCGGCCATCTGCAGGGTGATGTTTTTGATACAAGAATACAATTGTAGTTAAATGTGTCACCATCACTCCATAATATTAAAAATATATAATTTCATTCTTATAGCAAAACCAACGAGATACATTAATTTCTCAAACCTATTTTTGGAATACAACTCTACGTGTTTCGGGAAGTTTATGTATATGCCATACAGGTTATGCTGACTGCTTGCTAGCCAACAGTCAGCATAACCTGTATGACATATACCTATTGCTGTGTGTGCAGTGCTAGACTCCTGATGATGGACAGAGGTACTGTCCGAAACGTGTAGAGTTCTATTCCAAAAATAAATTTGAGAAATTAGTGCATCTAGTTAGTTTTATTATAAGAAAAGAATATATCACGAAGCACGGCCCTCTGAATGTCAAATATAATTTCAGTTAAAATTTTACATTTGAATATTAATATAAAAATGTTGGGTAAGAAGGGATAATTATGAAATTATGAAATAGTGGAAGTTAAAATTATTTAGTGTTTGTAGAGTGATGTATACAGCAGATATATGGCGAGTTCCAATTCTGTAAAAAATATATACATATACTATAATTATCCATTCTTGTGATATACTTATGTATTGACATAGTTTTATATATAATAAAAATTAAAGTGCATTTGCTGCTTGTTAATACATTTTATAAATATAATTAATCCAAGAATATGAAACATATTAAAAAATACTGCGTGTAATATTCCACCACAGAACACTGGACCAAGCCCACTTGTTGGCAGGAAAATTTGTACAAAGGCCATAAAATTGGTGGTCATCCCCCCCCCCCAAATGCCCGTTCAATTCCGTAACTCTGACATTCTAATATCAAATTTTAAAAAATCTTATGTTTATTGGACCGTGCATCATTGTGATAGTTAAAGAATAAAAGACCAACTTGATGTCACTTGCTATTTTATTTCACTTCTTATGTACTCAACATGTTTCGGACATTAATATATCCATCATCAGGAGCTTGCGACTGTGCTGTTGAATTACCACAT
>Ga0123352_10002083_pt1 | contig 27576 bp, 16 predicted proteins | sample TergutLab28metaG_FD_89700 | JGI IMG/M metagenome (GOLD analysis project Ga0123352, IMG submission 89700) | Labiotermes labralis P1 segment gut microbial communities from Petit-Saut dam, French Guiana - Lab288 P1 | ecosystem: Host-associated > Arthropoda: Insects > Digestive system > Gut ... | reverse complement strand
TTTTTGTTTTACAATAAGTTTATTTCATGCCTCTACATGTTTCGAGCACATGTGCTCGAAACATGTAGAGGCATGAAATAAACTTATTGTAAAACAAAAATTTTGCGCATCAAGTTGGTTAATTACTGAGACAATCTCTATGTGTTTCGGGCATATTTGTAGCCCATCAGCAGGACCCGGCCAACAGAAAGTCAACTGGAAAGCACAACACGTACCAATTGTTGTATATATACAGTGTACCTCCTGATGATGGGCTACAAATATGGTCGAAACATGTACAGGTTGATTGACGAAATAAACTCAGAATAAACAGTGCATCAAGTTGGTTTTCATTACACGGAAGTTTAGGTACGTCGAACAAGTAGAACACATTTGTAGATATGCAACGTCTACGCTTAATATTTTGTCCAAGGTTGTGATGAAAAAACTCCGGTTTAAAGACTGCAGCTTAATTGGCACAGTAATATTAAGAGGGATCAACATGGGCAAAGAGTTGTGGGCTTTTAATAGACTGATATTAGGCCTATCCGACTGGATAGATACTTAGTCACGGCGGCGAAAATCGGATTCATCTTCAACTTCGCTTACAGATGAGGGCGAAATCTAAATTCTAGGCTCTAAATTTTGATTATCTTCAGAGCGTCTTTCAAAACTGTAACAAATACTTGAACTTAGAAGACACTCCCTAGTACGGTAGGTCATCTGAACATCGAAGTTCTGATTCGTATTCGAAGTGCCCTTGGTTCACATCTCGAGCTGAGAACATGCCATCCTCACTCAAGTCTTTGTGATCTTCAGGCAAACACAGAGATCGAAATATAAAATAGGCCACGACCTCTTTCTTTCACATTATTTGCAAATTAATAATTCAGAAAAATTCAGCCAATGGACATTATTAAGTAAAAAAAAGCAGACAGCTAATCTCTACTACGTCTTTAAAAGTTTAAGGACGAAACCTAATCAGTTTTACGTAAAGATCAAGTTCGTACCTCACAGCAAACATTCTCCTTCTCGACTGTAAAAGTAAATCAGTTAATGTTGTACAGGACAAAATTCGCAGTTTTGTTCTGAAGATACATACAAAATGTATTATTAAACAAAAAATGAATGTAACAAGGTCTCTTTTAGACGATATTAAAACCAAACAACTACAATGGTATGGACATGTTTAAAGAATGGAAGAGGGGAGATTACCAAAAGAAGTTATGAAATGGAGCCCACCAGGAAGAAGAAAACAAGGTAGACCTAAACTTACCTGGGTGGAAGGGATTAGAGGACTGATGGGAGAAAAAGAGTTAATAGAAGAAGACTGGAATGACAGAGACAACTGGAGGAAGAAGATATTATAATTGTCAAATGGGCGCAGGAAGATGTGGAAACATTGCACAACCTGCCAAATAATAATACATACAAAATGTTTAAATAAACTGTGTGGGCAGACAAAATAATTTTCGAATGTAAAACCTGCTCGTATGTAAAGAACCGCTTGACTTAAAATGTTAAATTCCAAACCAAGAAGACCTGCGAGGAGCGAAGGCAAAACTAAATTAATTTTCAACTAGGACACTAGATTGAGTGGAGCGAGCCGTTTGAAAACCCCCCACCATATTCGTTTCGAAGGATACTGTTTCGGGCCCAAAAAAATTATCACATTATTACATCGAATAGAGTACCGGAAGTCCTGACTGTGTTTATCCTTATTCTCATCGTGAATGGTAACTGAGGGTAAGCTAAACCGTGACTGGAGCACTCAATCATAGTTTTCTGGAGGCCAGAGTCGTTCTTGTGCCAGTGTGGAATTCCATCTTCATTTCTAATACAAAATTCTGGTTATTAAATTTATAGAAGTTGTGCAGCTTCAGCCCACTTGCATGATTTTCGTTTCAACTCAATCCGTAAGCTTTGTCGATTATTAATGAAGGATTACTTCTCTAGGGCAAGGTTAATTCCTATTTCTTCTACCACTACACTGCAAAAAAATATTGTAGATAAAATGTGTGATAGAATTGCCCCTTAATAAGGGGAAGAAGGGTTGCTGTGGTAAAAAAAACATAGCTATAAGAAGTGGAAAAGTGATAAAGGCAGATCTATGTAGGCCAAAAAAAAAACAGAAAGGGTAGGAGTGTGGGTCGAGGGCTTTCCTTTCCTTTCCTTTTCGTCCCATATTTCTGTTCCCCACAAACCTCTTGTTCTTTTTTTTGTTCTTGTCTTATGGGATATTCATTGATTTTTGCAAGATCATTAGTTGGCAACAGTATGTTAAGACGGAGTCCGGAAGAATTTTTATACAATATTGAAATATTCTTACTTAAAGAGATGTTTCTAACACGTCCTTTGAAAATATTTCCCCTCTGCGTCCTCTGTTTTCTATTCTCGAAGGGAGCGTGTGTGTAGTGTACACATTCAGACACGTTGCTCTCTTAATGGATTTTGAAGTCTTCGACGCTGGTTGTAGAACGTTAGGCTACTGGCAGAATTTGAATATTTCATTGTGTTGAATATCAAGCCTGGAATTATTCCGGTATATTACGCCATTACTTTTGTAAGCAGTCCGACGTTTCAGAGGAATCTTTGCCTCCATTTTGAGGTACGGGAATACAGACAAAGCAGCATCTTCTCGTAAATTTGATACCTAGAGTTGATATCTGCGCCATTCTGGGATATTAAGCAATGTAGGGTAGCAATTCCTTACTGACGTTTCGGGAGCAAACTATCTGCCCCATCTTCAAGGGTCGTGTAGTCCAAGAAGAATGATACATACATACATACATACCTAGGGTTATTGACCAAACTATACGGCATCACTCTCATGCTGATTATGGGCAATGTTTGTTTACGCAGTTTGTAATACTTGTTGCATTGCCCACTTCTTAATTTCAGTTAAATAATCCAATGAAAATTGAAAACTTAAAGTACAGGGCTGCATCACTGACTGAGCCTCTCACGTTAAGGGCCTCGGATAGGAATGGCAATCACAAACGTGTCTTTTAATATCAGTTCGGATGGACGGATATCGCGATAAAGTGAAACCTGTCTTAAGCGAAACTCGAACATAAATGTAATCTTTCTTTAGAGGAAAATTTTTGTAGCTCCGTTGATCCAAATTTCACGTACTTTATGAAAGGGAACATGATTGCAACGTAATAAACTTCGGTCCCATGCGATGCAATTGTGGGGAAGTTTGACACTACCCAGTGAAATAGTTCAGAAGGTTATTTCATCTGAACTTATTTACTTCACTGCTCTTCTGGTAGAGATCACAGGTCTGCACACATGGCAAAAGGATATCTGGCGTCTAAACGACGGCCATTTTCAAGCCCTTGCAAGAATGAAGCTAGATTTTAACAGATGAACAAAATCTGTTGTTTCTGTGTCAATATAGCAAATACTGGTCTTGAAAACGTGAAACGCGATGGATTAACATTTTTATTAGTGCTGTCTGGTGACTTACAGCATACAAATTCAGATAGATAGGGTAATTTCGGTTGAATTCCCGAGACAAATACTTTTCTCTTCACCGTTGAGTCCTTATCGATCCTTGGACCTACTGAACCATCTGTTCGAAGCAATTGCTGTTGCCGTTTTTCACTTCCCCATACATCAAGAAAAATTTATCTGTTTTGGCTTCAGTATCTTCATATAGACAAAGTAAGTATTTTGTTTTGTTGAACCCCCTAAAACACACTGGTTGCTTCGGGTGCCACTCCTTCAAACGACGAAAGACCCTTACTCATTCTTATAATAAAACCAACTATATGCACTAATTTCTCAAATTTATTTTTGGAATAAAACTCTACATGTTTCGGACAGTTCCTCTGTCCATCATCAGGAGTTTTTCACTGTACGCACAGCAATGGTATATGTCGTACATGTTTGCTGACAGCTTGCGAGCAGAATGAGGACGGAACTGATTCTGCTCGCAAGCTGTCAGAAAACCTGTATGACATATACCATTGTTGTGTGTACAGTGAAAAACTCCTGATGATGGACAGAGGAACTGCCCGAAACATTTAGAGTTTTATTCCAAAAATAAATTTGAGAAACTAGTGCATCTAGTTGGTTTTATTATAAGAATTTATCACGATGCACGGCCATCTGAACGTCAAAGACTCTGAATGTTGAACAGATATGTACTTTTGTTGGCCATATGAATGTAATAATTAACAGCTTTAACCGATTTGTTTTGTAATGGAGAAGGAATAGACTTGTGTTTACTGAGAGGTAGGAACTGTGTTTTGTACGTGTTTGAAATTGAGACTTCAAGGGGTTATAAGGAAGAAGCAAGCAGTAAGTCATCCTGTGTGTTGCTTATGTGCGAAAATGCTGCCTGTGTTTCAGATTTTGTGTGTAAATTGTTGAAGTGCTGTATGTACATTGTCAGTTGGGTACCACGAGTAGAGTGGGCCCACGGATTTATTTTTCATTGCAACCTAAAGTGTCTTAAGTCGACACTGTTTGTGCACATGTTCTGTCACAGTGGTCAGGAACAGTAATTAACAATGTGAAGGTTAAAACTATTTTACCAGTTTGTATGTAACAGAGAACACAGTGTACTTTGATGAGAAAGTCAAGCCGGTGAATATTGCATAGATCTTCAAATTTATATGGGGTATGCAGGAGTGCTGTATGGGAAAAATTCAGAATTTCTAGTGCTAAGCCTGATGGAATGCAAATTCAACGCTGGATTTTAAATAGCTAACTATAAGAAATATTCCAATAAGTAACGAAATAAAACAATAAAATTAAGCCCCAACAAACGTGAAGTATAAATTTCCAACTACTTTTAAAAACAAGTAACGTACCTGAGAGTACTTGAGGAGTAGTACTACTACCAACAAAAGCAATTATTACTTTAATATTATTCAGAAGAAAGTACTATTTGTGCAAGGATTTAGAAGACGGATGATGAAAACTTCTCCAAACTAAAAACATTCATTTGTCCCGCAGCAGCCCAACTTGGACTAACGCCGTCCCATTTTTTGACGTTTATAGATTACATACAATTACACACACACACACACACACACACACACAGTAGGACTCCTCTGAACGAGTGGTCAGAGACCGCTACCTACACTAAACACAACAAACACAACAGACGAACAACTATTCTCTCAGCGGGGTTCGAAACCGCGATCCAAGCAATCAATTGACAGCAGACCTACGCCTTAGACCGCACGGCCACTTGCATAACATACTTAGCATAAAGGCTTTACAAATAAACGTAGCATATCAACATTTTTTCATTAATGACTATAAAATTTACTAGAATGTCGATATTTAAATAACTTTACTGTCGAAGATGCGTGGTCTTGGACTACGGTTCGAGACCCGCTCGCAGCATGGATACAGGCCTGTGCTGTATGCATTGCCTTGTTTAGGCCTGTAACTTGCATTCGCTCCTTAATCGTGTTCATTTGTTACGAATGGAATCTGTAGCAGAATAAACAAATATAAAACGTCTCCACTGTAGTAGACAATCAAAGAAAGGAAGAAAAAGAAAGAAAGAAAGAAAGAAAGGAAAATGAATGAAAGAAATAGTGAATTCAAGTGGGCGGTTTTTCTTCACTTGCTGTTGTAGGTTATCGAGAGGCAAGACAGTTTGAAGGAAAGTCAAAACTACAGTGGCAACAGCAGTCTAGTGTTGCAGTGCCCTCAGGCGATAAGACTTGAAAGTCAACGGCCGAATCCTTGCCCCCACACTTCCCGGCGTACCATTCACTGTCGGCCTCACGGCCCAGCAATACACTGCGCAGTTGATACAGTAACCTTTAATGATAAGGCACGCATGTCCGAAGCACAGCATAGTTGGAATGACAGAACTTCCAAAGACGGCAGTTATTAGATGCTGTAAGTAATTGCCAGCACCAGTTGCTTTCAAGTACGGAGACTAGTATCTTCTGGGATATGACAACGGTTCCATCTTCAGGGCGAGGAATTCAAGTACCAAATAATACTTATGTTCAAGAGCTATGTCTCCTGAAATATTTCGCCCTTTCCGTTTCTAAATACTTGTCGCCGTTTCGGAGGCACTACTAGCTTTCTAAAGACGGTACCTATCTCTCATCCGACATGGTGCAACATCCAAGATGATTTACATATAGCAACACCGCTGTAAGAATCTGAAAAGTCATAGTAATTATCGTATTACCGCGTTCATGCTCCAGGCTTCCTAGCGCTTCATTTGGCCTCGCGCTACGTCGTCTGTGTTTAACAATTCATTTTTGGCCACTTTTCTTCCCTCATCCTTTCTGCATGGCCTTAGCATCAGTTTCTAAAAGCAGTTTATTCAACTGACATTATCTATCGACCTTAAGAATCTTATTTATTTCAGTACACAATTTCCTTTATCTGACTGTGTATTTAATTAATCCCTTGACCCATTGCTACCGGGTTGTACCTCAGGTTTGTCTAGTTGTTCATATAATCTAAAATATTGAATTCTGCCTATTATTTCATGTAAGGTTCGGTTGATAATTCTGCTTACAAGTGTTTTAATGAATTTTCGGAAATTTTCGCAGTTTTCTACGTACTGAAGTGTATGTTCTTGTTTTATGGCTGTATTATGTATTATATTTATACTGGACTCAATATTTCAGGTTCAGAACATTTAGTAGTATCAGTAATTATTAATAAATGACGTCTCTTTGTTTTCAGCTGAAGGGCCGAAGGGAGGAGTGATAGCAGCCGCTCCGTCACACGACAATTGCCGAAGGGAAAGAACCGAGAATAGCCGAAGTCGCGTGGAAGCAGCAAGTACTATGGAGGGGGGGAGTGCGGAGGAGGGGGAAAGTCGCGTGCAGTGCATCTTGTTTGTATTTCGAACTGTGTTCGAATAGAAGCAGGCAGGCTAAGTTAAGTTGCCGGCAGTTAAGACAACCACCTTCCAAAAACACCAGCTTTCTTGGAAAAACAGACCATTCCCCTCCCTTCCTGCCGTAGTTAAAGGCACGATGTGCGTCAGTGTTGTTACGACGTGTTGGTGATACTGATACAGAAATTAGTGATAAATACTGCGTCGTCAGACATCGTGTGTGCATTTGCAAGTGTAAAAAACAGCTGTCAGCGAGCAAGAGACCTCTTCACGCCGCCAGAAGACGAAGCAGAAGCTTAGCGACAGAAGACATTCGTTTCTGCGCTTGTATAAAAAGGCGAAGTAGAGAAAAGACGTGTTTGTTGCAGTGTGCTGCCGTAGGGAAGAATAAAAAAAACTGCCATCGAAAGTGGACGTGAAGGATTCACCCCCTCGCCTTTCCCCATCCCTCTACATCATCCCCTATAACTGTTTTTTGTGCTATCAGTGTAGCCGCAGAGGAAAGTACTTCTATGACAAGCATAAGGCGATGGTAAAATGGGGCATGTGTTGTCTGTAATATGAACCTAAGTGTAGAACTTTTTGTGGTCGTGTTTGCGTGTATTTGAAGACAGAAGACGCAACAAGAGGTCATTAGCATACGAGTTTCAAATTAATTGAGACTGTGTTATTTTAAAGTAAAGATTTTTTTTTTCGTAAACTGAAGAAATATTTTCTGCATGTGTTTTTACGCCTTGACTGTCCGTTTATCTTCATTGCAGTGTTATGAATAATTACGTGTCAATATAACTACAACTAACAAACTAAAAACATTTCTGAATCTAAGGATGACATACGAACAGTTACATAGCCCGCTGTGTTTTGAGTTACAAGTGACATAAAATACTTTCGCAGCCATTTTACGACATTTGCGTTCGTCATAATTCTAACGGAGCAGTTGCAGAGATTATAAACGTCAAGTACAAGTCTTAAGAAGGTTTACTGTCTTACTGAATGTTAAGATTTCTTCGTAGAGAGTGAATATTACCGTTATTGCCCCATTATATTGACGTTACCCGTCTTCAGGTTTATTACCTAATAGACAATGCGCGCTGACATAGGTAAGGGTTGAAACTTAGGATCCCCTTCACTTAAGGGAAACTGTTGCATTGCAGGCATATGTGTTAATGAACTTTAGGCATACGAAAGTTTTGAGTGTTAAAATGTATAGTGGCAAAGGTAAAGGGTAAAAACGAAACTGTGGAAAAAAAAGCCGGGGTTTCATTGTGTTTCACGAATCTCCCGCCAACGGCACACTTGAATTGGCGAGGAACTTCATAGCACGCCGACGCTCTAAGTTCGCCAAGATGTATCCATGGTACCGGGACTCCGTGAGTCAGCTGGGACAGTTCTGCGCGCCTGGAAACCCCATGACCACGACAATCAAGACAGAGAATGGTTACAATGACTGCATGCTAGCGCTTGATTACGCAGCTCAGAGCAAGGTAAGCTTTATGTGGTTAAATGGAGTCGGGTGGAAAAATTGAATTCCGTAGACAGTTTGACTGACCAGTGATCCATGTCGTAAAAATTGACAACTTATATCCTGCTGTTCACTGACAAAACAGGAATTGTCTGTATAGGCATATAAAGCCAGAATTTGACATTTACGAAACAGTAAGCCTCATTTCAGTACGATTTAAATAATATAAATATTTTGGCTGGAGCTGTCAGTTGATATTTGGAACATCTGATAGTCTAAAAGTTCGATAAAAAATTTGTGACCAAACAAAAGGCTGACGTAATTTAAACCCTCCAAATAATAGTGTGGCACTCAAGAGAAAATACAGACGTTAAGAAACAACGACGGAAAAGAGATTACAAATGAAACGGATGTTGCAGCCTTACAAACCCCGTTTGGTAAAAGAGTGACATAATGTAATGCGAGGGAGGGTAAACGTTTTGGAGTGAAACGTGGGGTTGTTAAGTAGAAACCGCCACTTTCTTCCACCTGGGATAAGAAGTCAATTTTACCGAAACGTCGGATTTCGGGAAAGCAACCCGACACTAAAATTCACCGTTAAATGGCATCTCCGTAAGAACCAAGAGCTTGATGAATGATATGTAATTTTATTAGGGAAAAATTTTACTGGGTCATAATTTTAAGTCTTGTTGCTAAAATGGTTTTAAGAATAGCGTCTGTAAAATTCTGTAATCTTGTTTGGAGAATAACGGATAATTTGTAATTTGCAGCTTTTACCGTAATAATAATAATAATAATTTCTCACTCACTCCATCGTGCAGAGTCCTTCTTGAGAAGCTAACTGATTTGCAGCTACTCAAGAAATTCCCCGCATTTCACGAAACCCGAAGGTTCATTGCCGCACTCACAAGCGCCCGCCACCTATCTCTATCCTGGGCCAGCCCAATCCAGTCCATATACCCACATCCCACCTCCTGGAGATTCGTCCTAATATTATCAACCCATCTACACATAATAATAACAGTAATGTTATGGATACGAAAATGCGATTTGCACCAGCCTGGAGAGTTCTGAACACTTTTTTTCGAAGAAGTATTTGAAGGTTTGTATATAAAGTTTACCGTGTCAACCGAATGACGAACGTTTCTGAACGTGATATATATATATATATATATACATATATCACTACGCGGTTACACTTCTTAGAATATTTGAAATCCTCTTTTTTACAAGACAGCAGAATATTTTGAATGTGACGAATATGTCAGTATTGATAAATATAGGCATATTTCCGTGAAAATATTTGCAATGGTTTTCATAATAATGAAGGTTAATAATTTTAAACCTCTCAATTAAAATAATATTATTTAGGAGAAAAATAAGATTTGAGCCTTTGGTTGCATTTTATTGTAAGTTATACTGATGTGCATTCTGAAGAACGTTGATTGGCTTCGCGATAATATTATTGAAGAAATTTCAAATGGTCGAATATATTCACACATTTCCGTTTAAAATGTAGAATTCAGAAGCTCTTTAGCCCACTGGTGTGTTTGGCCAAGTTATTTGTTTTCGTTGTACAGTGACAAGACATTTTACCGACAGGCTGCATTTAATTATGAATTTTATTTCTTAGATTATACCGTCATCTTTGTGTCGGGAATTCGTCATATTTTCTTGGAAAAAATGACACAAATTTTAGTATTGTTTATAATATTTTGCTTGCTAGTGGTTCCTTAAAATGAGTATAGATTTTGGACAAGAAGCGTGTCTTCAATTTTTGGTCACGACTTAATTAATATAGGATAGCTTCAGAGCTGCCCATAACGAATCTTGATATCCTTGATTATAGAATCTTCAGTTTTTGGAAGGTAATTGTAAATTGTAAATGAATTTTTATACGACGTAGAATATGTAGACAAGTATTATGCTTCGAATTTTTGGTGGGGATATTGTAAAAAGCAGTGATAATAGCAAAATAATTTTAAAATCCTCTCTTTATCAGTTACCAGTACTTACAAGATGGCGAATGTTCTTTCGTATCACTATATAAATAAGGAAGGAAAATTATGTTTCATTGTGTAACAAAATTTGCCTTGTTTAAATAAGTCGTTAGGCCATGAACAATTAGTGATGTAGGAACTGGCCTGTAAGTTAATTCGTTTGAGTAGTTTGTGTAATGTTTAGTTCCATTCTCTGGGGTTTTGTTTGTACTTCCAGAACTGGATGCATAAGGGGAACGGGCCGTCCCCAGTCTCCGTCTAACTGAGGGAGAATATTACATAAACTTAGCCATGATGAGATCTGATACTGAGTGAGTGTCACGGGAACGCGATAGTGTTACACAATAGATTCCGTCTAGAACGGAATTTACGTTAGAAGGAAACGTATAACTATTCGAAATATTTTATAATCCTAAGACTGCGGAATGATACCTATACGTAGTATAAATATTTTAGACGTAAATTGTAACCTAAAACTGACAATTCTTAATGTATTCGTTAATAATTTGAACCCATAAAACGGAATGTCTGGTTAGCGACTAGTCCTCCCACTTTACATTCTGGCTTTCTAATTTCGGCCGAATGACTTCCTGTCCTGATTTGTATTTGTAGTGACTTTTCTCGGTTTGCAAAGAAAATACTGTGATAACAGCTTTAAAATAGGCCACGATCCCTTCCTTCCATATCCAGCACAATATGATTCATATATATAACAATGAAAGACACGATATACTTGTTCCATCAAGCTTCTTTAACAAGGCGATCAGTTGCCTATAGACACTATTATAGAAGCAGCCCTAGACAAGGCCTGAATATTTGTATACTTTTTGTGGAATTATACAATGTTACTGCTACCTAAGAGAAGTGAAGCATCTGGACGATTTTTGCTTAAGAAAAAAACTCCGAGTCGTCAATTGTATTGAAGGCGACGAAAGAGCGGTAGTTGAGACGTGGCGGATGTTCTTGCCAATCTGAATGAGGAAAAGTGTCTATGAACTATTGATGGGGAAATCGCCGATAAAACGGTAACTTGGAAGAACAGATTGACGCTAGGAAAAATTTTAGTAATCTGAGTTGTGAGTTAGAAAGGTGGATAAAACTGGTTCAGGAGAACATTTAATGTTGGATTTTTACTTGAGCGGTGTTGGACTGAAATTTCAACTCCCAGGGTTTAGAGCTGTAGTCGTTTGTATTTGGAGTGTTTATTCCTTTGAGAAATGTCTACAAGACAATTACTCTTGTGCAGATGATTACTGCATTTCGTTAATTGTAAACACTAGTGGTCAGTGTTTTGATTTATGTTGGTAGCGCAGCGGGAACAATTATGTCGCAGTGAAAGCAATGAGGCTTTTGGCTCTAGTCTTGTCGATCCATTCCCATAAGTAGCATGAATCATCATATGAGAGCAACCGATAGTAACAGGAAGTGAAAACCTTTTGTTAATGACGAAAAAAAAAAGACGTACTCGTAACGCAAGAAACAGACTCATCATTATAAAAGATGTGCATTTATTAATGGATGTATTAATCCGTTTAATGGATACAGCCAAACGAATTTCCGAAAACTATGTTTATATGTTGGATAATTGTAGTTGAGTAACAGAATTAGTTTTTCCTTGATAATCAAGTAAAGTTTGGCTAATTTGACGTTCATAGTGCCGTGCATCGTAATATATTTCTATAGTAAAACCAACTGGATGCACCAATGTATCAAATTTATTTTATTTTGGAATAACACTCTACATGTTTCGGACGGTCTTTCCATCCATCATCAGGAGTTCAAGACTGTACATACAGCAACAGGCATTTGTCAAACAGATATTTATTGTAATACTAATTTGTACGTCAGTACAACTGTTTTTATTACAAAGGTAATATGTAGGCTACATGTTTCGACTAATAAATAGTCATCTTCAGGCCTGAAGATGACTATTTATTAGTCGAAACATGTAGCCTACATATTACCTTATGTAATAAAAACAGTTGTGCTGATGTACAAATTAGTATTACAATACGTATCCAAGCACTTCTTGATGTCTTCATTCAAAAAACAAAAAATCAAAAAAAAATCAGACGAACAGACAAACAGACAATGCTGACTGCTAGCATTCAGCATTATCTGTTTGACATATGCCTGTTGCTGTATGTACAGTCTTGAACTCCTGATGATGGACGGAAAGGCCGTCCGAAACATGCAGAGTGTTATTCCAAAATAAATAAATTTGAGACATTGGTGCATCTAGTTGGTTTTTACTACAGAAATAAAGTTTGGCTCTTCGGGAATTTCCAAACCTTTGATGGGGCTACTAGGGGGTCGCTACCATGTTCGGAAGAAGCCCAGATCTGTCTTGAGTGAAATGTTTCCATTTCACATCCTCCGACCTTAGGATGAATTTAATATTACCTTCAATATCTACACGTGTGTTTCATGTGTTTTATTCTCCTCAGGATTTTCGAGTGATATTTTGTCCACATTTGTATCTCTACCTCTCCTGTTACACGGCCCGCGCGAGATAATCCTTTATTTTGTAGCCCTAGTAAATAATACTTATTGACATTTCTTTTGTTATGTTTCCACCTCCTCATGTTATTAATCTGCTGACGTCCAAATATTCGCTTCAAAATTGTGTTCTCAAAATACCCACTACGATCTGTTTCTTTACAGTGAGAGGTATATTTTGGCACCGACGCTGCGAGACGCGTAAAGCTGCTGTTCAATGTATTTGAATCTTCATATTTATGGACAGGATAAGGAAAGAAAAAAGTATTCTGCAGTGAATTACCACAAGCATTATCAAAATTTAACCTTTTTTATTTTCTTTCTGAATGTAATTTTTATGTCATATATTTTAACTTTGCCGTAATTTAAAAGATTTCTATAACTATTTTTATATTAACGTTTTCCATTATTTTGATAACTGTGATTTGTTTACCGTGAGTGTATATCTGCATCTTTATATTGACTAGTTTATAAAACACTTCTGTCATCCCTGTTTGTAGCATTTATGTTTTAGTGACCTTGCAAACCCAGGAGGTGATGTGCCTCATTCCATTGCTTTTCTAATGGAATTTTCTGGAGCGAAGTTGGAGAAAAATTGGTGACAAGGCATTTCTTCCTTCAGATCATTCTCAACAAAAAATACAAGTACGTCAGTAAAATGATTGACTGTACTAACTGAACAGCTACACGTTTCATTGAAAAACGTGTTAACTGGCCTAATTTTTTTGGTTGGTATATGAAATTTAATGAGAATATTTTACAGCATTTCTCTCGCCTGTCACAGAATTTTAGAACCTATTTAAATAAAAAATTTGTTGACCATTTATACTTTGTCTTGCGGTGAGCATCTGAAATTTTCAGGTTATTTTATACATATTTTAGTAACAACTGTGCAGAAATTACACCAGTTAGGGCTTGACTTCTTCCTGTTTGTCTGTCGGGTTGTCTGCCTATGTGTTCCCCCACAAAACAGTCTGCGAAATTCTGAACGCAATTTTATAAATTTGACTTTCGAGAATTTTACTAAAGTTTTGAAGTATATACCATGCATATTGTAGAATTTTATTGTATTTGTCCAAACAATGCACAACATATACTAATAATATCTGTTTCTTAAAGTAATCCTACACGTTTCGATGTTGAAATTCAATATAGTCTCTATCATCACATCGTTGATTTTTAGCAATTTATCATAATTCATTGCAGGATTGAGCCAACAAGAAAGATAATCCCAATATCTATGGATTGTATATACAGCCACCAATCACATTTCAATGCTCTGTGTACTGTGTAAAAGAAGCATTTTAAAACATGTAAAAAATCTGAAACATTTTAAGACGTTTTAATGAAACTAGATTGGAGTGTATGTATTTGTCTAACACAAATATATGATGGTAGAGATATATATTGAATTTATTACATAAAGAACAACTACAAGTTTCGGCACTTTACATTGGCCATCTTCTGAAGAAACTTGTAGTTGTTCTTTATGTAATAAATTCTATACACATCTCTACCATCATATAGCTGTGTTAGACAAATACATACACTCCAATCTAGTTTAATTATAAACACAACGGGGATGAAGAATCTTATGGCGTTTTAATGAGTTTAATTTGTTGATTTCTTGCAACAACTACTTGCATAAAAGTTTTCATTTTATTAAATTTGTAACTTTAGCGTACATAATAAGAGAATTCCTGAGGATGATATATGAACATCGAAACATATACGAGTGTATTTATCTCAGTAATTAACCAAATTGATGCAAAAAATTTTGTTTTATAATAAGTTTATTTCATGCCTCTACATGTTTCGAGCACATGTGCTCGAAACATGTAACAGCAACACACATCGTACCAGAGCAATACAACCCATGAAATAAATCAACAAATAAGTCGCAAGCTCCTGAGGATGGTTGTATTAACATCCGAAACATGTTGAGCATTAAATAATGAAATAATAAAGCAAGTGACATCACGTTGGTCTCTTATTATTCAACTATTAAGATGATACACGGACCAATAAACATAAGTGAAGAGATGAGTAGGTTTATAAGCGTTTTTTAAATGCAAATCGCTAAATATTTATCGGAGAGAAAGTATTTCGCGCAAAATATTCAGAATGGAACAACGTTTGATGCAAACCTACATTTTCCTCCTTATATAAGTCTTAGTATTTTTGAGATTATTAAAGGAAAGCAGGTTTTACAACCTAGAGCCAATAACTGAGATATTGTTTTAGAAACGTAGCGCCCTACGTGCATTGTATGACTCTTTCATTTTCATTCCATATTTTTGTATATCTTTATGCTTTTTAAGATATGAGTGTTTGAACAAGGAACTTGGATCCACAAGTACAAGTTCAAAATCAAATGTAATTATTTTTAAGAAGTTAATAATATGATTATTAAGAATTTGGAGTAGTTTAGGACTGTAGCAAAACTAGACTTATGTAACACTGTGGCTTGTGGTGCTAAGTGGCTAGCGCACTAGAATCAAGGAACGCCGGCCTTTATTCCCACAAGCTGCACTGTATGTATATCCGCATTTCTTTTGTACTTTTTTCTCAAGACACGCTAATGTCCTTTAGTGAAATACTACCAAGTGTGTGAGGGATTTAATTTTTTGAAAATTTTGACTCAGATTATCCCAGAGAGCCCGAATCCACGATAGGTAAAAAAAATATATATTTTTTTTTAATTCAGAAAGATTCGTCAAGTATCTTTGGGTCTTTTGCGCACATGGCGTTAAATGATGCGTAGAAATATTACGTGTTGTTGTGATCAATTGTTGACGTTGATGTATTTTGTGCTGAGTGTAATGAATCATAACACCCTTTGCTTGTATAAGTGTATGCTAACTTATATGTTTTCAGTTGTCAATAGGGATTTGAATCAAAACATAAATATAATTTACAAAAAAGACGCTTGGAAAAATAGCTCCACAGACATTTTTAAACGTCAGATTGACTCATGAGAAGCAGCCAGTTGATTCTGAAAGAGGTATTTTGGTTTGTATCTCGCTGTCTCTAGGAACATTCACCTGAACATTTTGACATCTCACTGCACCTGTGATAGCACAGTCTGTCTAAACATACCATTTATTTGTTTTTGTGGTGCTTTAATATAACTTTCGTTTCACAACTAAAATAAGATTTGACGTTGTCTGAAACCGTAACGACGGGAACTGAACGACGCTGACGCAAATGCGCGGAAGGTTTGATAGATTCTTAGGTTATTTAACTACGTTCTTTCAACTACAGTTCTTATCAAAAGTAAATAAATATCAAATCAATCTAACACAGTGTTTATGTACGCTAGACATGGTAATTTGGCTACATGTTCCTGCTTAATTGGATGATACGAAAACTGTCCTAGATATAATGCAATTCAGTGATTATCTCAACCTACGCAATATTTCATTTGGCCTGATATGGCTGTACAGCGCAGTTTCTAGTTGGTAAGGTAAAATAACTACGGGACGCGAAATGCTTGATTTAAAAAAAAAACGGGAAGAAATAGATATATCAGAACTCATTTCGTGGGAATCCTTTCTAGAGTGTTTGGAAGTTATATATAGCTTACCAGACTGTATTTTGTAGTAATTTTTTAAAATACGCTGTTCGTTTTGACATACATAATATATCTCCTTTAGAATCACTCGTTCTTTTGATGTAAATTTGATCTCTGAAATGTTAGTTCAATGAAACAACCGTTACCGTCTTCGTATCAACGCTTCTTATATTAGTTTGTAAATTCTTAAAAATAAGACGTGTGTCTTCATGCAAGTAACCCACACCAGCAGGACACTTTGTGTTAAAGACCACAGCTTGAAGTATGTTAGTATATTTGCAATAGTTGTAGACCATATACGGTAATTTTTAGGATAATAATGCGTAAAATACAAAGATAATTTTTTAATTTCTCTTATACAAAAATATCATCTATGATCAAATTTCTTTAAGTGACACGGAGGAGCCATTTGGCGTAATTGTAATTTCTTTATTATAAAGTTCACTGCAATTTCAACATGTTATTTCTGAGCAACAATACATAATTGAAACAATTTCTGTGCATTCTCATAATAAAACCAACGTGATGCACTAATTTCTCAAATTTATTTTAGGAATAGAACTCTACACGTTTCGGACAGTTCCTCTGTCCATCATCAGGAGTCTAGCACTGTACACACAGCAATATATCCAGGTTATGCTGACTGCTTGCTAGCAAGCAGTCAGCATAACCTGTATGACATATACCTATTGCTGTGTGTACATAGTGGACTCCTGATGGTGGACAGAGGAACTGTCCGAAACATGTAGAGTTCTAGTCCAAAAATAAATTTGAGAAATTAGTGCTTTTCTTTGGTTTTATTATACGAATATATCAAGATGCACGGTCCTCTGAATGTCAAATTTTAGAGACTAACTTTGAACTAGATTAGTGCTTCTTTTTGGTTTTATTATAAGAATATATCAAGATGCATTGTCCTCTGAATGTCAGATTTTAGAGACTAACTTTGAACTAGATTAGTGCTTCTCTTTGGTTTTATTATAAGAATATATCAAGATGCACGGTCCTCTGAATGTCAAATTCTGTGCAGTTGAAAGTTTTTTTAAATATAAAATGAAATTTGTCAATTACCTAACTTCAATAACACACTTATTAATTCGCTTTAATAATATAGCTAGGATAAATAGAAATTGTGTTGTCTCTATGTAGGCTATCATACGTCCCTAAAATTTCGGAAAAACTGAGAAGTGAAAAACAACTGTTTGTTTCAACCACTTTCCGTTTCTATTCGTAACTACTAACAAATATGCTGTCTACTGCTAAAGAATGGTAATTTAACCACTAAAATTCAGAATATCAAATTTTGACGTTTTGCTTGATGCACAACATTTTTGTTTTACAATAAGTTTATTTCATGCCTCTACATGTTTCGAGCACATATGCTCGAAACATGTAGAGGCATGAAATAAAACTTATTGTAAAACAAAAATGTTGTGCATCAAGTTGGTTAATTGCTGAGATAAATGTCAGAATATTAGTTTGCGCTCCCGTTTGTCTGATTTCATTCTCATTTATAGGGAGATACCTCTAAAGCGTAAAGAAATTTCGCGAAGAGACCAGAAGAGCCGGTCAGCCCGTTCGCTTCGACTTGCGTAATTCTCTGTAGAAATCCACACATACTTAGCGACGACAATTATTGCTAGATCATGTGCGTGGCGACAACAGTGATGGTCAAAGTTGATCTGGGACAGGTTTTTGTCCGAGAATTTTCCATCTTCCCCCTTTCTATTTTTATTCTGTGGGTACTCCATATTTATACATATTCGTTCTCACTCACATTTATCTACAATCGACGCTATATTCTAGACAGTGACAGAATCTCTGAACATACCTGAAAGGATAACACCTAGTTAAGGAAAACCTAAACTATTATATTTAATTTTGATATTTTATTTCGGAATAGCTCTCTGTTTTTGGCGCGACAGCCCCCCAGTGGGCTAGGGCATCCGCATTCACGAGATTTCTAGATCACACTCACCGACGTACCACAATCGGTAGGACTTCTCTGGACGAGTGATCAGCTCGTCGCAGAGACCTCTACCTGACAACACACAACACTCACAACAGACATCCATGCACACTGTGGGATTCGAACCCACAATCTCAGCAGGCGAGCGACCGCAGACCTACGCCTTAGACCGCGCGGCCACTGGGACCGGCATTTCTGAATATCTACAAAATCTAAATAATTCTCTTGAAGGACAATTAAAAAACCTTGATTATTCCCGTAGGCTTGTGTGATACTGCAGGGACCGTTACTTTCTTTGAGCTTGCTGCTGCCCGGTTTCGATCCTAGAATATTTCACGTGGAACTCTGGCTGATCTGTGTACTTCGGATCTCTCCTTCCAAGTACTATTATTTTAAATTAAGTAGTATAAAATCTGTTGGAATTTCAAAAGAAAACTGTTTAAAAAACAAATTCCATGAAAGCACCTAACGTAATAACGAGAAAAGATTCGGGAAAGGCAGACATATTCTTGATAGTACACTTCACTTGATAGAAGAGAAACATTAAATAAGTGGTGTCGCTGCTGCCGCTATCCGCTCCTATTCGTAACCATTTGTTAATATAGGATATAGAACGAAAATTAGTTAAGAGACTACAATTATAAACTTTATACGTAACACAGTTTGTTTATTATATATATATATATACATGTATATATATATATATGTATATATATATATATGAGGTTACTCCAGTTTTCTGTGCAATGAATAGGCCTACCGGGCTGTTTCCTCAGGGGTAAAACGGTCGGAACGTGGAGCAGCTCACTCATCTCCGTCTAGTGCCTGGTGCAGAATAATTGGAGCAATTCTTCCACTTCTCTATATGCCTCATGCCGTAAAGGGGAAAAACTTTACCTTTTACGCACAACATTTCCTGATCATCTACTCTTCGTTCTAATATGTGCGACAGGACTCACCAGCCAGAGCATAATGTTACAACGTTACTCGTAAGTTGATTCGTGTGTGAATTGAGTGTATGGGCGCTGCAGTTCGGAACATGACTAGACTTTGCTGAAAGAAAAAGCGGTATACTTTAAAGAGTGAAATCTTGTAGGATGTGACGCTATTTCTTGTGGCAAACGAGTGTAGAGACTGGCGTGATACCAGCTGCCACCGTACTCGGGGTAGAAGATTGGTATGAGTTTCTCATAAACATTTGTACCTAACTACACGGTGTCATATTGGAAAATAATTGTAATTTTTGTATTCACTAATTTCAAAAAACTAAAATCTTCGTGCGTGTCGCATTAATGTGTGTGTGTGTGGTAATTATTTAAACGAGCGTCTGTCTACTGTCGCTGTAAGTACAATAAACCGCACTCTTCCGTCACTTTGTGCTAACGCGAATTCGGACATTTATTTTCCAAGCGCGAAAATCTAGATTTTACGCAGCCTGCGAAACACGCTCCTGTTCCACACGTAGATGGAGATTACTTTCAAAAAGCTATAGATGGCTTACCCAAGTGGCTTGTTTTATTCAGAGTTTACCGATGGAAATTTTGTACCTCAAATGTCTTCACACGCTTTCATCCTTTGGTGTCTGTTCACCAATATCCCTCTCACCAAACTGCTTGCTCGTAAATAATTATCACTACATTGTACCATTTATTTTCTTAATTATTTCGCCTTCCACGGTCATGTTCCCCGTATCCCCCGTCAGTTCCATAAGATACCAAATTCCTTCAACGCGGATTAGGCTAATGCGCCGCTTTCAGTGAAAGTATTCTACCCGTTTGACGAGGGTTTACCGTAGTCACGTTAAACCTTTCGGCTGTGCCATCCAGACAAGAAGTCGTGATCCGTTGCAGGACGCCGCGTATTAACGCCGGTTAAGGACAGACGCGCAAATGTTAAAAAATGATACGACGTGTTGGCTGCGATTTGACACAGAATTTTTAATTGTAAACTATTTTCTCTGTGTTTGCATCTCTTTTATCTCTGTTTATATCGTAATTACAGGGCATTTGTTTTTACCTATATGCCTAAATCTCTTTAATAATTAGCAGTTTTAAATTTTATCCCTGGAATTTATTTATTTTAAAATTTCCAGAATAAATTCCGTTTGTTTCCCTTAGTAGCAATGAAAAATACTTCTACGGAACGCGGTTTTTTTCCTGAGAGGTAACACAGTATACTTAAATGCAGACAGCTGAATTTAAGACTTTTATTGTGGTGTCTTGAAGTCAATCACATATAAATTACACAATTAATAAACCTTCAAAACAAATAAATATTAAATAAAATATTGGCCTGAGAAATGTAAACGGTATTCAACGTGTTCTCATTCTGTGCACGAATAACTTAACATTAATTCTAGCGTTTTGTATACTTCACTTTTTGATTTCCATTGTGATTAAACGAATATGAATCTTGGGTTGGCACGCATAATTAAATTTTTGTTCTCCGTACGATTTTATGTTCGGTTAGAAACCTTCCGTGGCAGATGTAAATTCTGCAGTTGTCTTGAAAGAAGCTTTTCTCGCAGTCCTCCAAAATCTTACCTCTTATTTTGCCTGACAACTGGCTCTTGCTACTCCATACCGCTACTTCACGGCGCGTGTGGGTGGTCGGCTGATCGGGCAAGGTTCATGCGATAAAGAAGTTGCCAGAAATTTTGTGTGACAATCGACAGTTGCCACATAAAATAATGCCCATGTAAAAAGCCATCAATACAGATGCCCGCCAATAGGCACAACCTTGAGCTAGTTACATCCATCTAAATAAATATTATTTTAATGCCCTTTTAAGTACTTCGGATTTTAAAACAATTTATTTCAATAATTTTCTTTTACTCGTTTCGGAGTTTCCTTATTCCAGGTTTTGCAACATATCCTAAATTGTAGATCTGTTGCACTAGCGCAACAATACAGGTCACAAAATCATCAAACTCTTGCCTTCCATTATCATTCACTCCCCCATTTATATTACTTTATAATTATACTTCTGCTTATGTTCCTTTTATTTTTATCCAAAATTGTGTTTTTTCCCACTAACTAAAAATTACGTTAAAACCCAGCACAAAATATTATGCCTTCATTAACTGTTTATTATTGTCACCTGGCAACACAGAAATCGGAACAGAACAAATTTTTATACGTGGTAAAATTGTTATATATATTTGAATCCCTTTATTTACTTTCTTATGAAAAGACTAGTAAATTATTCGCACCTCTTTACTCTAGAAACTGGATAAAAATTTGTCAGAGTTTAGAAACGAAGGACTTCTACGTTTTGTTTCCACTCCATGACAAATAACCATGGTCTATATGCAAATCGTCCTAGCTTATCAGAACAAGGGGCACAGGGTTTGTAAAAAGCAACGATCGAGCAATCCCCTGGAAGGGCCTATTATAGGCACATGGGGTTCCAGAAGATTGAGGCTCCCAGGTTACTAGCCAGTCGGAACATGAAGGTGGTAAGTTAGTCAGCCCTAAACACCGGTAACCTTTACCTCCCAGGAATTAGTCCTGATACTCATTTCTGTAAGAGGCTGAATCGACCCCAGGGCCATAGCGCAACCGGAAGAATTATGTCAATGAAAAATTCCAATGACATTATCGGGAATCGAACCCGCAACCTTCTGACTTGAAGCGCAGTGTCTCAAAACGCTTGTAACACCCAAAATTGAAATAAACTGGAAAACTTGAGGTAAGATAGGAAATTATTTTCTTGGTACTGGGTGCATGGGTTCGGATCTGACTGGTGTGAAGAATATTGCGTTTTGTTGAAGGCCTATCGGCGGTTTCCTGGCACGTTAAGGGTCTTGTGATTATCTTCCATCCAAAAGAATCTCGTTGTGGTCTTAATACACAGAATTCTTGTCACGGAAATTTTCCATTTTTTGTGTTAAGTTCACAAATGGCGAGTCTTACATTCACAGTTAAACCTGTTTTTATTTTGCCGCTATATTGTAAAATCAATAAAATTTCTCTGCGATTTCGAATATTAAACGCAAGAAAATTGACGTCAATTTTATTTAAAACTAACGGTATAATTCCTACCTCAGAGAGAACACAATATTTGTCCATTATTAAGACAAGTTTGTTAATGCTCTACAGAGAAATAGTAATTGTTTGTTGTCAGAATCCTAGCAAAATATGGAAATAAAGGATTTAGGCAAAACGCAGCGTCTCACAACATTAGAACTGTTCGATCATACGAGGGACAGTCAAATGAAAACCTTAAAAGTGTGATAAAAATTGGAAACACAGCTCGATTGTCTTCTAAGTTGACAACAATGATACACATTGTTTGAAGAGTGGCCGACAGGTGGCAGTACGATGCAGGAATACAACACGACGGCGCAGTAGTAGTGTAAAAATGGTGGCCGCCTTGCAACATGCACCAAAGAAGAACAGCATGCTGTCATCCGTTTCTTAAGTAGTGAAGGGCTGAAACCCATCGAAATTCTTCGACGAATGAAAGTTGAGTATGGTGATGCATGTCTGGCACTACAGCATGGGTACGAGTGGACTAGGAAGTTCATGAACGGCATACGGCATTAGTTCTGTAACAGACTCTCCTCGACCTGGTCAGGCACACCGAGTAGTGACACCAGAGGCCATTGCAGCAATTGAAGCCATCGTGAAGGAAAATCGCCGCGTAACAGCGAACAAAATAGCATGTAATGAAGACTACATAGAAAAGTGAAGTCATTGTGTACCTTTTGTGTTCAGTAAATTACGAGATAAAAATATTTAAGATTTTCATTTGACTTGCCCTCTTACAATTATCACTGGGCTGTAAACGGTTAATATTTGACTGTGATTAAATGAACAGTTTTCGTTACTGGAGTTTTGTTTTTCTTTCATGTTGGTTTTGTTCAAAAAGCGTTCTTGATTGAGCAGTACTGGTTTGAAATTTTCATCAGCGTACGCGACTGTTATTCGAATTAGGCTGTTAACCGGCATGAGAAGTAAGCTGGCTTGGGATGGTTTTGAAATAATACTTAATAAAATTTCTATGATAGCCTAGGACATTTGTTAGGGTTTTTATATCTTACCCTAAATTGGATTAGTTCTAAAGCATTTTTACTAATTGTCACATGAGTTTACAACTTGTTGAATGTCTCTGTTAGGTTAATTGTGTTTGAATTACCGTGAGTTGTTATAAGAAACTGTACATGTACCTGAATATAATATACGGTATATGTATATTAAAGAAAAGTTTTTATGGTTTCATAATAATCATCGGTTAATAATCCATAATCAAGTCTCAACTCTGTAACTAAATTGTAGCTTTCATTCTTTCCTAGAGTTTTCTTGTCCCCAACCGAATAATCACATGTATGTGACAGTGTTTATGTTCTGTTATCGACAGCAAAAAGAGACAGTAATGGACAGACAACTTACATTACAGATGACATTAGTTGTGTGGAAGAGAATTTGGAGAACTCACTTTCAGCCCGGGGCAGTGTCAACAGTTGAAGAACGCGTAACGTAAACTTAACTTTGCACTCTTCCTCATTGGTGGAGTTTCTTTTTATTTTCTTCAGTTCTATTCCTTAATAAGGGGGTTGTCTCCAACAAGTAACTAGCGAAAATTACACAATTATTTTATTCGTTACTTGTATTTCTGGGCTAAAGATTTCACTAAATTAAGATGAATAATGTGACTGAATTTTGTTGCACGACAGAAGAAAATAAGAAATTAACTTAGAAAATTTAGAGAGTGTCACTTTTTATATTTATATAAAAGAGGCTAATTTTTTTAAATTGAAGTTAAATGAAGAAAACAGCACTCTTCTGGGTTGTTACGCAACAAATAGTGGTAATTTCTTACCGATGTTTAGGCACAATCTATCGGTCACATACACAGAGTTCAAGAATTCAAAAAAATCCAAAGAATTCTTTTTGGATTCTTGAATCATGAGGATGGGACCGATAGGATGTCCCGAAACGATGGTAAGAAATGACCTCTACTCGCCGCGTAATAACCCAGAAGAACGAAGTTCTCAGCTACTTCGAGGCGGAAGCCTGGAATCACGCATGCATTGCAGTATATCAGAAAGTATCTAGGGATAGGCATTGTATACTTCCTGATAATGATTTTTCGTTTTGCTTGATCAGTTACATGAGGCACCAGTGTTTAAGGAAGATAATTATAGTAAAATTAATTTGCTAAATTTCTCAAGTGTCACTCACATAACCTCAATGTCTGTATCCTTTTAATATTTCGATCGGCATTTGTGTCCGAGAAATCCATGAGAAGGTGGCTGAAGGCCAACATGTTCTGAGAACGAACTGGACACCATGTTACCAAGAGTCTGTGTGTAAGTAGAATCTTACTGTGGTTACAGAATTGGGATTTATGGCGCAGATTATCTCCATATACAGATATATCACCGCCATAAATAAAAGTAAAGTTGATTACCGACTGTTTTGAAGCATCTTAGAACCACAATAAATTAAATTGCATAATTCTGAATTGTAATCAGTCTCGTTACATAATGGCCACATTTGCGCCACAAAATATTTTTAACTGATTTTTTTGTGTAAACATTATTTTTACGATATTTCGAAAATTTTACTGAATGATGTGACCGTATTTACGGTACTGGAAGAATGGGGACTAATGACCAAATACTTACTGCAAACAAGGTAACTAAATCACAAGGGTCAACAACAGAAAGACAGCAATTATTTGATTTTATCTTTCATCTGTTTCAATTTGCCATGTGAGAAATACGACAAGAAGGTACTTTAAATTATGACGTAATTGTTTTCGTAAAACGAAGTGTTTGAATTGTAAGGATTAAAACGTAAAAAATATGTTTGGTATGTCCCATATGCCGTTAATTAATTAGATGCAAAAATTATTAATGATCAACAAATACACGCCGAAGATGGTCACATAAGTGACAGAAAAATGTTGGTAACCATAATACAGTAAAAAATCAATAAAATTAAAGTGTATTTGTTGGTCTTAATATATTTTTTATATAAAGAGTATATTTTATCTCTCCTTTGTAACGGTGGAATCTTGGACTATCACATAAATTTGTTAACTCAGCCTGAAGGTGCCTGAAAACATTTAGATAAAAGGTAGTGGAAATAAGGGGAAAGAGAACAAAACTGTATAATGAGGAAACAAATTCATATATTGCTAGTTTTATGGGATCGACAGAGCAGTTTAAATTTTTGTTGAAAATCCTGAAAGGATAAAACCAAACGGATAACTTACGCGAGACGGGAGGACAGTATTAAAATAAATAGTTATTAAATACGTTGGATAATTATGGACTAAATTTTGACTTTAAATTAGAACAGCATGTTGTAAACACAGCGTCGAAGAACGGAATAAAAAAAAGCCTGGGTAGTTCTTGCCTAGCTCAGGTCCTATTAATTTCTGAAGTAGGGCTGTGCTTCCTGACCTTAGAGCGGCCGACTGGGAAAAACGTGTGTTTTATTGTAAGCGAAATTTCTTAGGTCGCATTTTACTTAAGAAATAAAGACGAGTTATTTCACCTTGAGGGTTGACGGGCTTCTTTGCTTTAGTCGCTTGACTTATAAATAACGGTGTGCAGATTCCTGTTTTGTTTACTGTTGCGAACGCTCGGTGACATATCGGTCAACCGCCGTTGTAAGGATATCAAGTCGCCGCACAAGTGGACTCACACAAACATTGCGAGAAAATTATTACAGTAGTGGTTATATTACATCCTAATGAATAAATCTCAGGTTGTTGTAAAATCCCAAAAAGGCAGTTGTGTCAAAATATGTAAGTAATTTCTGATGCGATCAGTTTGTGCTGAATGATGGACTGAGGAAAAGATCTTGTCTCCCCATTGTACCTTTATTTAACCACTTCGCGGTAGGAAGGTATACAAATTCAAAGAATACGTCGTGTTGTTAGAAGGATTACGTTTGACATTCCTACAGTTAAGGTCTCCTGAAGACTGTGTCATGACTGGAAATGGCACATTGAATTAGGCCTTGTATACACTAGGCCTGTTGTTTTAGGCCTATTTTCGTCCTGTGCAAAAATTGATTTTCGTTTAAAAAGTATTGTATTTGATTTCACGAAAAATTTATGAGATATGACTGATATTGAGCGTGTTTCTAGCTAAACACGAAATAACCCACCTCGAAACACTCGATCTTTTGATCCGAATTTAAGCGCATAAGAAAGAAGCGATTGTGAATATCTGTCAATAATTTAATTTTTCAAAACATTTAAAATCGTAGTAATGTACGTTACAATGGAGTTATTCGAGATAAGATCTTTTTAAACAGGAAATAGTTTGGGACGCTTTGAAATGATGACGTGATATAGCTCAGGCAATCTGACTTCGGTGTTCCATCTGCCCTATTCAACCCCAAAACAGCCAGTGTGTTTTCCTTTTAAAGCAGTGGCACTGGGCCAGATTTCCCTCTGTCTGCTTCAGGTTTTTGTTTTCTCCAAACCTCTCCAGTGGTTCCTTTCATTGACCCTGATCTGCTAGCAAATTTGTGCAGCTTTAAACCTCTGTTCGGTTTGTCACTGTGACATTTGGAGTAAGTTGCAAATTTATGTCACCAAGTTTCTCTTCAAACGTTTACTCTTCCGCCGGCCAATAATTTTTGTATTTCGAAGGAACTTGAAGGTTACCTACATGCTCACTAGAACTCTTTATTAGACTACGCGTAGATTCATTTAATCTATCTCCACCTATACTTACCTAGGACTTTATCTTAGTATTTAAACAACTTGATGCACAAAATTTGTTTCACAATAAGTTTTATTTCATGCCTCTACATGTTTCGAGCACATGTGCTAATCATCAGGAGGTCAAAATTGCATTACACAGCCTCTGGTATCACCACACCTATAGGTTTGATGATACCAGAGGCTGTGTAATGCAATTTTGACCTCCTGATGATGAGCACATGTGCTTGAAACATGTAGAGGCATGAAATAAAACTTATCGTGAAACAAATTTTGTGCATCAAGTTGGTTAAATACTAAAAAAATATACTGAGATGTACGGTCAGCAAAACGTCAAAAAATTACCTAGGACTGTTTTCATATTGTCCTTTCTTTTTTATCTAAGAAGTTATTATTATTATTATTATTATTATTATTGTCAATATCATCATCATCATCTCCTCTATGCAGGATATTTATACTTATATCCTTAGACAAACTATGTCCCTAGGGAATACAGTGTTGTAGCTTTTCTGTTGTTACTATTCATGGTGCTGATATCGGTATTTTCAGTGTTGAGTCTACTGCATG
>Ga0123352_10002082_pt1 | contig 27576 bp, 8 predicted proteins | sample TergutLab28metaG_FD_89700 | JGI IMG/M metagenome (GOLD analysis project Ga0123352, IMG submission 89700) | Labiotermes labralis P1 segment gut microbial communities from Petit-Saut dam, French Guiana - Lab288 P1 | ecosystem: Host-associated > Arthropoda: Insects > Digestive system > Gut ... | reverse complement strand
TAAAGGTAATAAAATGTGTGACTAATTCTTGGTTAATAGTTAAGCAAAATTATTTTTGTCGTAAAAACTTAAAATAAAGGTAACAAAATGTGTGACTAATTCTTGGTTAATAGTTAAGCAAAACTATTTTTGTCGTAAAAACTTAAAATAAAGGTAACAAAATGTGTGACTAATTCTTGGTTAATAGTTAAGCAAAATGATTTACTACCACACGTAAGACTATAAAATAATGTAGGTTTGATCATTGAAAGGTGTAAATGTTCTCGAAATCTTAAGTCTAATTTGTTCTTTACTAATAAAATACAACATAAGGATCAGCATTTCTAACGCAGCAGGCTAATAAGCTGCACTCATTTCTAAGGAGAGGTGTCGACAGTTGGGTTTGAGTCAATACAGGGTAAACAAAAGAGAGCCCGGAAGGGGAAACAAGAGAAGAGAGCAAAGAGGTAAGTAATTGTGTACAAGCGAGTCCTTAAGCAGCTGGTTAAGTAAACTTTCACCATTTGTGGGAATCACTATTAATTACTGTTTTCAAATGATTTCACAATGGAGCCAATCCCACGAAAGTGCCTTTTAGGCCACATCTCCATTCTTTATTCCTTTAAAACTCATTTCAATATTAAAAATATTATTGGACCCATATCTGCGGAAATGGTTGGTTTTTACTTTCAGGTTTTGAGGATAAAACATTGTACTATGTCTCATCTTCCATACGCATGCTGCACGTTCTGTCAACACCATCCTTCTTAATACGAAATTTCCAAACGCGCTAAAGTAAAATAAACGAGCCCGAAAACTCTTCTGTTCCGGCATGTTTGAACAGAATTAATAACGTTAATCACTTTAATAGACTGAATTTAGCAGCATTTCATATAAAATTCAGTATTAATGTTATTGACACCACAGCGCGCCTTTCGTTTTCAGTTTGAAGCTTTATAGGATGAAGAGAAGAACAAATTAAAGCCCAGGTGCCTGGTGACACCCTTCACAGGTGACACCCTTCACTGGTGACACCCTTCACTGGTGACACCCTTCAACCACATGCGTTGTGTATCTGACGACGATGATTTTTACGAGTGGAGGAAAGCTTGATAAATATTAATCTTCCAACTGTTACCATAATCTTCAACATTATTACCAAGCCTCAAGCTCTTGGACTCTTTCGGTTGCGAGGCTAAAACCTGTTTTTCTTTGCTACAGTTTTGATCGTCTCTGGTAAGTACCTTCCGACATCCAAGCAGTCCGGCACGGGAATTTGATGTTTGATTTTGAAAAATTCTTTACTACTGTTTGGCAAATTCTTTTGTTTGTTTTTAACATTTGTACATTGCTCTTCTAAAGGAACAAGTTGCGCAATGTCGACAGAATTTAAATCTCCTGATGTATGCTTTTATGTCGCCAGGTTGTTTTAAATGCGTATCAATTTCCAAAAAAACATTGATTATTTGAACACATTAGCTTTCTCCGAATCTTAAGAGCAGAACTTCAGTCAATCATCATCGAGATTGGAAAGTACAGAAATTTGCGAACAATAAATCTGAAGCGTCATTGTTCAACTTTACGTAAAATCGATAAAGTTCGACATTGAATGCTCGATGCTCAATTCTCTTTCTTCAGATGCTTTTGTGGCCTTAGCAGTAGGTCAGAGGGAACATTGTCTCTGTTACAAAAACCAATCCTTGCAAGAGATGGTAAAAGGAGGCAGGTTATCATTTAATTTTTTTTTCTTATTTTTGCCCGATTTTAAACAAAATTGGAAGCTGTCAACAAACTTAAGCGAAAGTTTCATAAATGGCATTTCACAAAAATCCATCCTGTGGGAGTCGGCTTTTTGCATGGGGAAAGGTAGAAAGGAAAGATACGACAAAGCAGGAAGTTGCAAGTTGCTTGCGAAGGTACGTAGGAAGTAGGCTTAAGAAACAATCATTCTGCCTGCTTGTGTTTGTCTGCATTTGAGTGTGAGTTTGTCTATACATGAGCTTCCCATTTAAACTTTAAAAAAAAATTGTTTGATTTTCACTAAATTTAACATTGACATCAAAACATTGAAGGCTGTCCAAATGTTATAATTGGAATTACTCCAGTAAACGTAATAAAAATCATGGTGGACGTGCAAACGTTCAAAGATGAAGTTACATTAGCGCCACTTACTTTAAGGACCTTGACATGATACACTACACCAGACCTTGCAGGAATATGAAGTTTTAATTGAGATGATATTCATAGATTTCAAAGCAAAAGCAAGGCCTTCTTTCTGAAATTGTTTCAAATGAAGACTCTTTTTTAACAGAAAACTGTTCTCACGCGCACTGACCACGTGTTCTGCGTGAGATACAACAAATAACTAGGATTTCGCCTCAGTCTCCAGCGCTGATAACAAGAAAGTCTCGGGAGACGGGGTTTGGATTAGGGAGCTTAAATGTCACTATGCTAAACGGGACGATTGCCGGCTTGTTCTGTATATTTCTCGGACTAAATAAGTGCATGCAACGGAACAGCAAGATTTGTGGGTTCGGCTGCGAGTTTCTTGTTACAATCATACTGATAAATGTTCCTCGCAATTGTTCTTTAATCGACCGCGACCACTCTGATGGAGAGCGCATCTTGCGGTCTATTGTCCTAATTCTTTTTTTTTTCGTAACTACGAGTAGTAACTAAATGAACACAAAGTTAGGGCTCTTAATCTACACAACTTTAGTCTGCTGTCCTTTTAATGTGTCATCCGTAATAGGCCGTTGAATCTTCAAGTTGTGCTTTTCATATATGTGCAGTTGTACAACGAAACACAAAACAGTAAACAATATCAATACTATCTCACAAAACAAAAGTGGTAGGCCGATGTTCTTAGTGCTTTACAGATTTACCGCACTTAATATTTTGCGAGGGACGATTTTAACGTCTATCCACCTAACTGAAACAAATGTTTTTTTTTTAACTCATGGTTCCGTGCATCACAATTCAATGTTAAGAAAAATCAAACCAGATGCAACAGTGGCCCGATCGGGCCACGTTGGAGGGAAGTAGCTGTACCAGTATTATGACCTGTACCGGAGGTTGCGATTACAGTTTTTAGTACTCCTGATGATGGTTGCTGTGACACCAGAAACATGTAGAGTGACTTTGCAGTGAATAAATATTTGCATACTGTTGCAACTGGTTGAATTTTTATTAACACTGAAACAAATGTGTCTCATATAAAATCTGATTAACATAATGGTAACAGAAACGGGGCTATTATTGGTTTGAAAACATTACTTGTTTGAACTGTTGGCATAAACTGCGTTGTTTTTTTTTATATCCAAGAAGCCACAGTTAGATGTTGTATATAACGAAACGTCTAACTGAGCTACTTTATCTATATAAATAAAATTCTGTGTAGAAACAAGTACAGGGGTTATGATCCGAGTGTTTTGGGGGCATAAAATCCTCTCCTCCTTACAAAGTTCTTATTACACCACCCATTAAAACAGTCCAGCGTATCGCTATATGTTTTATGTTCAGGAGAAGCTTTTCCAGTTTTTATGTTTCAGAGACCTTCCAGGAGTCTGGCCTATAAAAAGTTAATCTCCCAGGGGGGCTTACACAGCGCCACCAGCAATGTTGCTACCATTGGGGTGGTTTATAAGGACGAAAGGGGACGTATATTAAAAACTGAATTATCTCAAACCCTCTGTAAAAATAAGTTTTTTATTTTGACTTGACATTAATTAACTGAACTGTGTTTTACTTTGAACCTCAGAAATCTAAATAACGGGTACATATTCGCACATACTATTGATATCAAGAAGTCTGTCTGTACTGCAACGTATATAGCAAGTTATATCGAAGAAGTTTTGCGTTTTGAAGGAAGAGAAGATTTCGATGTATTCATTCGTCTTGTTCTCTCTCTAATGCTATATAGTATATTTTATTTCCTCGAAGCCAGTGAAGTTAATATATAATAAAATCTCGATAATTCGAGGTGAGCGAGACCAAGTTTGTCACGAATTATCGGAAATCTCAAACTACAGGGATTACTGAAATTTCGGACGTAAGGTTACATGCATACAGAACTTTCAGTAGATGGTAGTAAGGAGATTGCACTAGCAGTAAATGCTGATAAAACTAAGTACATGGCCATGTGTTGACATCAGAACGCATGAAAAAGTCACAGTATAAAGACTGATAATAGTTCCTTTGAAGGGGTGGAGCAGCTCTCATGCTTGTGAAAAATCCTAACGAATAAAAATTCTTTTCAAGACGAAAATAAGAAAAATTAAGTTAGGTAGTGCTTGCTATCATTCGGTGCAGAATCTTTTGTCTTCCAGTTTGTTATCTAAAATTAAATAGATTAAGATATACGGAACTATATTTTTCCCTGCTGTTTTGTATGGGTGTGAAACTTGATCGTTCATATTGAGGGAGGAACGTAAGTTGAGGTTGTTTGAGATTAGGGATTTAAGGAAAATATTTTGGCCTAAGAGGGACTAAGGTAACAGGGGATTGGAACAGAACTACATAATGAGAAGTTCATTGATATGTAGTACTCACCAGATATTACTCGGGTGATCAAATCGAGAATAATGAGGTGGATGGGGAATTTAGCACGGATTCGGAAGAGGAGAGGTGCATATAGGGTTTGTCGGAGAAATCTGAGGGAAAGACATAACTTGAAAGACCCAGACGTAAATGGGAGGATAATATTAAGGTGGATCTTCAGGAAATGGGATGGTGGGATGGACTGGATTGATATGGCTGAGGATAGTGACAAGTGGTGGGCTCTTGTACCGCACTAATGTACCTTCGGATTACATAAAATGAGGAGAATTTCTTGTCTAGCTGAGATCCTGCTAGTTTCTTAAGAAGGATTCTGCTCCATAGTAAGTAAGTAAGTAAGTAAGCAAGTAAATAATTAAGTAAGTAAGTATGGTTGCATATATATAACATGCACACTGTGTTAATACCAACCGTATACATTATTCTATTAGACTATCATTGCAAACAATAGTGCAACATTTGAATATTAATCAAATACGCACTATTACATTAAACTATAAAGAAGTAAAAAACTTACTCATATTTGGGACGCAAGAATAATCGAAGGAAACGGCTACAATGAAGTACAATACTTTCTGAAAAACACGTGGGCACACAGATATAGGCATTCCAGCTGAACTCTGTACCCCTTCTAGAAACATCCTGATACAGAGCTTCGGCTCATATGAAACGTAACCTCGAAAAATCCGAACTCCGGAGACTCGAAAGTGCACTCTATTTCTGACTCGGTTAGGTTTGATTTTTTTAAAGTTCCGTGTTAATATTTCATATTCTTGAAGTGTGTTTTTAAAAATTCTGTCAGTAACTGTGGTTATATAGCGTTGGTGATGGATGAATGATAAATATTGAAACCCGAACTGTCAGCGAAAAACATTCCCAGTGCCATTTTTTCTACAACAATGACATATGGGTCGGTCTGCGGCGGACATCGTGCCTTGTAGTGAGAGGTCGACGCCGATCAGCTGCCGCAGTCATGACGCTGCCCTTGCATAAACTACTTTTTCTAAAAATGTATAATGTATTATCTTCAAAGAAACATCTAAAAAATGCAATCCATTATTCTCCACTTTTTGTTATGCCAAAAATTCAATTCCACGTACATGTAAGGCTTAGATTTCACTAATATTGTATGGAATTGTGATAATATAGAACCAAGCTTGAAACCTTTCTCGTATAACAATGATGTATATTTACTCAGACCTACTGAACCCGTATAACATCACAGAAACGTCCTTGTGCTGCTCATACATCGGTCGATATATAATAATCTGGAATTAATACAAAAATAATAATGGTTTTAAGACTTAAGGTCCTGAACTATGCGCTAATAACTTCGTAGCACCTTGAGCGTTCAATCAGAGTTCAGAGCATTGGCCTTATTTTTAATTTTCGAGTCGGAAGAGAAATGTAAAATGAACGGGTCTAAGATACTATTTATTTTGGTTCAAAGACAAAGAAGCTGTCAATATTTCTGATTATATAGCATCTGTTAAAATGAAGGCCAGTGTGATAAATAAGAAAGAACGTAGAAGAGGAACTGTCGTGTTATAATATTGATATAAAAGCACCGTTCTGGGGGAGACACAGGGGAGACCATGAAAAACCTTAGAGCGGACAGAAAATCTCCTAGCACATATTAGAAATGAGGACGTATCCATCAAGAGGACTTGCATTCACCACACGATAAGATAAAGAACTGATTAAGTTGAGGTGCTTTATGGAGTTACGTGTTACTGCATTAGCATAGGGGAACAAGAGAATTGCGGGTGACATTACATGCGATATACTTAAGGAAGATTCAATTGAATCAAACCCTAAACACAACGACTGCGTATGAATACTAACATTTTCTTCTTTTACGAAACTGAGCCAGAATGTGTGAAGTACACTTGAAGTTGTGAGACAATACAACGTAACCTGCCGGATTGACCATTATTAAAGTAGAAGGACCGCGATTAGCTGTATTATTTAAGTACACGTGGCAACATAATTGTTTATAAATTTACAGTATGTAAATGTTACACGATTTCGAATAACACATTGGAACGGATGTGGGGCTAGGAGGACATGAAGTGAATAGGAATGCCTAAAAAAAATTAGTCAAAGACGAGATTTGAATCGGAGCCGTCTAGAACACAAAACAGGTGTACCTCCCTCTCAACCACAAAGTTAATTCAATAAGAAAAACTTAACAGATTTACTTATATTCCTACCAAATTAAGACCACTCCTCATTTTACCTTCAGAACTTCCATAACATCTCATTTTATATCAAATAGAGAATAACAATATACACATAAACAAAATATGAATTCGCGCCAAATCTCGGCATTTGCTTCTTACATACCGAAAGAAACCGTAAAATATCTTAGCCAAGACCGTCGGTAGTGTCCTGTCTGAAATTCATATAGGTGAGCTTCGGAGCAGAGGCGTTTTATTGTAAAGTAGGCTGAAAATAATAGATATCTTGCCTCTCCCGTTTCGGATCCCGGTAGATAACCAGACCCATAAAGAGGAAGTCGATTTACCAACTCCCAGTACATCACTTCACTCTCAGACGTGAGATGACACCATGGGGTGAGATTTGTAGAGGAAGTCCTTGCCAGCTCTCTCTTATGGAGTGAGGAATTTGAAACTTTAGCACGGGGTGAAGTAGTGTTGTGTGAAGTTGGTGTGATAAGTCCGTTTTACTGTACGTACTGGATTAGGTGTAGGTCAGAGTTCCTTCCCACTCAGCTCTTTACCGCCTTTTTCTGCTTCACTCAACTAAAACTCTCAAGCACAAATATATGAAAATTATACTTACAATTGACTTCAAAGCTTACATTTGGCTTGGTAACAGAATGCTGCGAAGTAAACTTGTTCACTCTCCATAATTTGCATTCTCCGTTAAATAATTAAATTAAGATGGATGAGGTAGGTAGGAAATGTGGTTTGAAAGGGGGAAACAGGAATTACATGCAAAACTTTGAAGGCGTGCTATCATAAATAACGACAGTTTAGAATACTCAGAACCAAATGACAAAACATTTAGTAAATAATGTGATTCATCAGCGACGGAATGATTTTCAAGGCTGAGTCAAATATGTGTCACTTTGAGCGTAAAGAGTCATATAGAGTTTAGGATAGAAGTCCATTTGAAACAAATGTTCCATCATTTGCCTGGTGGTATTTTGAAAGATCATGAAAGTCATGATTCAAGTTGATCCAATTTCAACCGATTATCATATTGGGTATGTACTGAACATATCATGTATCATAAGAATGACACTTCTTTTACTGTCCGTTCAGTATGACACTATAAGGTAAAGCGCTGAAAAAATGAAATCTTTACAAACACATAGCTTAAGTAAGTTTTATTTCATCACCATCACCAACAACATCATTACCAACAATATCATGGCTTTCGTAGTATGTGTGTATATTTTTACGTCCACCTTAAGCAGTATAATTTTTTTTTGCCGTGGCGCTACAGCCTAAATCGGGCCTATTCTACATTTTTTAGACCTCTAGTTCACACACACACTGTAGAACTCTTCTGAACTCCTCATCTCGTCGCAGAGGCATCCACGTACACAACATGTAAAACAAGAGACGAAAATCCATACCCTCAGAGAGATTCGAACCGGCGATCTCAACAATCAAGCAACTGTAAATCTACATCGCAGACAGGACGGCCACAAGGATCGGCTTAATGGGTATTTAAGGTTCATTAAAACACTAGAAAGAAAGTTAAGTCTGGAAATATTTTCATGTCAAGAGGGTCCAGTTAAATCTGTAATTTTAATAATTATTATTTTTAAGGATCTACTTGAATTCTAACAATATATGTGCGCGTGTTACCATTAAGTGTAGCCTGCTTCCTTGTGATTTCCAATTCTGTCTCGATAGTATCACTAAAATGGAAACCATACTTATTTCAGGACGGGGACAACTTTGGCTTCCTTTGTTATAGTTCCCTGCAGCTCAAACATATAACAGGTCTCTGAAAAACATCTGAATATTTAAGGTGTTTCGTAACAATTAAAAGAGTATTTAATGAACCCACAAAATTTGTACTTCGCTTTGGTTTGACTGCACAAAACACAGAATGCCGCAGTCAGGAATAAAAATTATATATGATAATCTATCATCGCGATAAAAACGAGAAATTTTATTCGCGTTAAAAAGTTACGAAACTGAAAAGTGTGAAAAACATTTTGAATTGTATTTGCAAAACTTAACGCAATCCCGATGCACTCTTATGAAAAGGTATCGATTGTTAATTGTGTACGTAATTATTTCCTTGTGGTCTCACTTGGCCCCTTCATACAGAACGAAATGAAATCCAGGACTGAGACTTCCTAACCTAGAAGCTGGTAAAATTTAGAAGAAGTGAAACAACAAAACTGAGTCTCTAGCAATACGAGCAGGGACTTCCAAGTTGGTTCAACAATTTCTTCAACATTAATCGGAAAGCTAATAGGAAAAAATTGAGGATTTCAACTTTTTTGCTTGGATTTTCAGAGGGTTTATGAAACTTTTAACCCCGGACATCATTAATTACCCACAATCTACGAAACGTTAATGACAGCCGGAGCTCGAGCATGGAAAACAAATACCAAATATATATCCAAAGATCATGTAAAGGTTCGGCTTCAAGACCCTGATGAAAGATGAATCTTGGTTCTTTTGTGAATTATTAGCGATTTATATTACATCCTTCGCACAGTGAGGAGAATTGTCAGTCATCCATTTTAAACAATAGATTCCATGTGTGTGTGTGTGTGTGTGTATGTGTGTGTGACTACGTGGCACAGACTTTTCTCAGCTACTGGGCTGTTAAAGATAACTTATAAATTAGGCCTCTATAAATATCCACGTAAGTAAAGGGAAGTGACTGCTTCGCCTACCTATATCAACCCTTTACGTGTGATTCTGTCGGGTTGCTTTTTCATTTTTGGACGTTATTACGAGAAAACGCAAAGCAAAATGTAAAATATTATTGAAATATGAACCCTTAAATAAGAGTTTAATTCTTCAAATAACGTTCTCCGGAGAGATAAAATACTTCTCTTGAAATACACAGCGGAAATGAAGTTAATCTTATAAATCTCCTAGGCCACTACCTTCAGCTGCATTCGTTTTGTGGTGCACAATGTTCTACTGCTCACTTTCAGTTATTCCTAAACGTCGAATAAGATGCGAGAGGGCTTTCATTGATATATGGTATTTAGTGAGACGCACAACAATCTTTCGTTCCAAAGTCGCTTTAGCAAGAAGAAAATTGCAATGACGCCTTCTTACGAAAAGTTTTCACAGTCAAAAATCAGTTGAAACATGTTGAAACATATTTCTGAATGCTTCCTTTCGTTTTCATGCATCTTAACACTGCGGCCCTGAATTCCTCTGTTGCAGGTTTGTAGTAGTGAGTTGCAATAATAAATCAGTGTCACGTGATCTCGCTCCACCTTTTTTTCTTCGGTGTGGACATAATAAGAAATAGAGGATTTACTCAAAAGCCGTAGGATTTGGAGATAATAGGAACGGCCACTGAGGCAGAATTTAAGACTGTGTATGAGAAAAAAAATTAATAGGCTGCAACTGTTAATTTCGTATCTGAATGTTGTCGAATGTGTATGGCACACGTTGAACGGATGTAATGCACTACTCCTAAATAAATTCCTTCGAACTTGTTTCTTTTTCTCAGTAAATCGACTTTAGGCAGACTTTATTTTCGACCAAATTGTGTCTTAGAAAACACAATGCACTTGGCATATAAATAAGTAAAAAATAACTATAAACCTGTTCTTTACTTATAGGACACGAAATTTGTTGTTCGGACGGCAGGACAGTGACGTGTAGTTTGGAGTACAGAAATCGAAGTTTCCGAGAAATTTCTTAGCTCTACTAAGGATATGTTTTTGCTCTTGCTTTTAGTTTGGCCTACTTCGAATAAACGATATCAAATTTTTGTGTCTGTACGCCACCATAATGGGCTTGGCATGAAAAATTTACATTTACTTTTGGGAAGATATAATTTATGTTTGCGTGAAAATTCTATAAATTCCAAAATAAAATATATGAGAAATATCATGTCAATGAACACTCAGAGAGGCTGGGCATATAGATAAGTTTCTGTTCTTCATAAGGCAAAACTGCGAAGGGCCGAAAGGGAATAATTACTGTATACGAGAAGAGAGGTCACGTTGATTTGACGTCTACTGAGACTTCCTTGTTATTGAATATTTTAACGTGTAATTAGGAACAATAATTACTTTGCTGTTGCAGTAGGATACGCACGTTTTGCTCAGCATCACGCGACAGAAGACAAGTTGATTAAATCAAACACGTATATGGTAGAAACGCACATATATTGTTCATGTCTTAACATTACACAAATGCTACCACCGACTGCAACAAAGATACATATTTATTCAGAGCAACATTAATCACGTAATTTGTGTATGAATATTGACAAAGCCCAAATATATTCCAATGTAAATTTTAACAAAACTTACTGGTCTGTTACACAGTAAATTATAATGCGCAAATTCGTCGATTTATTCACACGGAACCCAGATAGTGTAAATTTTAATTAGAATTAGAATTAACCCTTTAAACGCCGAGTTAAATCACATCCGCCATCTGCTGGCATGATTAGGAGTTCACCGTATTCTCCACGTTAGCAGGATAAGGGTTAATCATAAGTAGATATTAAACATGTGCTGGCGTGCCTTAATGCAGTGTCTCATTCGAATTTGAACATCCCATATCTGCACCTCGGGCTACGTTAAAGAGAGAAATTCACATCTTCATTGTTGGTGGACACATCTAGACGGTGATACCCATACAGTTTCTAAGAAATGCACAAAAATAAAAACATGAATAATTTGCAGCAGAGTGGCCTTTACCTTAACTATGAAACCAGATAAATTGCGGGATCTAGTGATCTAAACTAATGCAGGTATTCTGTTAGGGTTAGGGGAAGGAGTCTCGAGGCCTATACTTTCTACCAACAAACGCAGCTTCATTAAACATACGTCTATATTCCTGCAGTACCTGATTTTATCTCTAAATGTTTTGGTAGCTCACATAATTTTTAAGGCTTCTTTATATATTTACGTACGTTCGTCTATACAAAGTTAAACATCAGTGGTTTAACAAGAAAGAAGATTTTAAATATCATTTATGTTTACTGGTGAAGGAGTTACTGTTGTGACTAGCCGGAGTTAATCAGTGGTTAGGCTCAGAAACTGAAAGGAACTATTATTGTTATTATTATTATTATTATTGTCATAATTACAGCCATTTGCAATTATCAGAGAACCAAGAAATTTCGAGAATAGGGAATATAAATGTAACGTATTTTATGGCCAAAGTTTTCACATCCCTCTCTGTTTCCTTGTCTGTGGCCCAATATCCAACTAGGTCTAGGCCGCCTTGTTGCTGATGATTCTACATGTTTCTACATCATACACTGTTAGACACATATACCTGGTAGGATTCCTCTGAACGAGTGATTAGCTCGTAGCAGAGGCCGCTACCTACACAACACACAATAAGCACAAGAGACGAACATCCATGCCCTCCGAGGAACTTGAAACGGCGATCCCAGCAATCAAACCCTTGCAGAACTAGAGCTTAGACCACACTACCACCTGGATCGGCTTCTCTTTTATTTAGTAACTAAACTTTTTCTCCCATTCTAGACAATACATAATTTTTTGGCGTCATGTCGCAAAACAAAAGATTGTTTAAGCTGTCAGCTCAGTGGGCAACAGTTGTGAATCAATTTCAAAAGGCCTGACTAATTTAGAAAAAAATATATTTTTCACTCTTCAAGTTGCACTTCCTGATTTTACTTTAACTATTAAAAATAATTTTTCCTATCGGTATTCTAGAATTTAACAGAAAGGAGCTGATAACGAAGTATTGAAGTAGGCGTACTCACTCCAGTTTCTCAAGAATTTTCTCCAAACTTCGCTGCTGTTTCTCCAGAGCCACCCCATTAGAATGTGAGACTGCAGAATCTCGTCTACATTCTCTTCAGTAAAATAAGATTTGCTGTTTCTTTCCCAAGTAGGCATAGGCCTTACCATTTTCTTCCCTGTTATGGATTAACATGAAAAGCTGAAATTGCTTCTACGTTCGCCACCACGTTGTGTTCTTTTAGTTAATAATCTACACGTTTGTTACGAAACATACGCATGGATTTATCGTTCCACGACAATTTGTCTACTGACGACACGTGCAGCATTGAATTACGTGCAAAGTTCATCAAAAATTGTTGGGTGAGAAGTGTGTAGAACGAAACCGTATGTTGTGGGTGTATTATTCCAGAACTCGCTTCTCGGAAGTGAACTGAGTCACGGAAATAGGTAGCCGATAACTTTTCCAAAATACAAACACTCGGTGTCAAGTTTACCCTTACAGTTACCTGCGCAGAATTATTTATAACTATAGATATGTACTACTTTCAACAGCAAGTACATGAGCAAATATTTGCTGAGAAGAGAGAGTTTACCTCGCCATGTTTATGTTCTCCTCTCATTTTTGATTAAGTGGAGAAACTGTTTTGACCTCATAGCTCTTCTATTGTCTCTTTATATAAGATTTTGTTTCATAGTGAGGAACAAGTTCGTGGCGTCTATACAGCGTCCATTACGCTTATAAAGCTTTGCTACTCTCCTCTGTAACCAAATATTCTTCAGCACATCAAATATAAGAGCAACTTAATTGTTTTTATTTTGATATTTAATTTCGTCTGTCCAATACATTCCTTCAGTGTTCTTAAACTGTCATGTCTTTTCCCTGAATTTAAATACGTGTTGGCGCTGCTGGAGACAAATTCCACTTCCCGTGGAACTTCGCTTCTTCCCTTCTTTTTTCTAGAACCACATGTTATATCAAAGTACAGTATTTTGCCTTGTGATAATGGTGATGATAATGATAATAAAATAAAATAATAATAATGTTTACGTTACTCATCCCTTTTTGTAAATGTGCAAGAAACTAAAAAAGTGCCAGTCGAAAAGAACACATATTTTAACCAACAACTATTTTTGGGCTTTACAAACATGCAATCATCAGGCTGTATACAATATTTATCTTTTTGTGCAGCCTGAGACAGGCTCAATTCTGAAGCCGAAACATGTAGCTGTTGGTTAAAAAATCGTGTTGAGTTTGACTGCCAAATTAATTAGATTATTATTATTATTATTATTAAAAACTCTATGCGATACTGTGTGTAGCTACAAAGACACAAGTCGTCAGAAGTTATAAGCTTTTGTTGTGTATGGGATATCTCTAAATACTCTTATGTTTAAAAACGTCAAAGCTCTATCGAACCTATCTGCATTACGTTATGTGGTAAAAAAAATTAGTATTTAGCTCGAGTTACCTAAGTATTTACTGCTTATTCAACGGATAAAACCTTCATCGGTATTATTTAGAGCTTAAATAAACCCAAACGTTTCATAATACAGTAGAGCACACAATACACCAGAACATTCCAACACCCCTCCCTCTTCAAATAATTGGGGTAACGGGATACGAACTCCTGAAACAAAATAGCCACAACGCGATTTACAAACAAAGCCAAATTGGAGTATTTCCTTTTCGGAAACAAGGATAGAAATTAAATCTTGAGCTCAAAACAGATGAGTGCAGTTTCTATCAGAAATGCCGGCTAATGTTTCAGAAAGGGGCGAGAAAACTCATTAAGACAAAGATAACACTGCAAGATAAACAACAAGATGAATTGACTTTCATTAAAGGAAAGGGACACCACGATAAATGTTAAAATGAAAGTGGAAGGGATAGGATGAAGGAAGAAGAGACTGCAAAATGACGGATGAGAGAAATTCCATTATGTGCCACTCACTGATAGTAGCAGCGATTCATAATGCTTCAGACCGTCTTTCTGTAAAGTCCATTGTCTTATATCTGTTACACGGAATGATGACTATTATTGGAAATTACAGTTACAATTGTACGACTTGCAGCTGATTTGTTCCACAATGCTCTTTTTTGTCAGTACAAGAATTACGCAGTTTTCTTACATTCGCGAGATGTCAGCCTTTCCATACATATGTTAAACTTACCTCGCAATAGACTTCCTATCCCCCCCCCAATTGCTTCTCAATGTACTACCTCAACACGGAAACACACAACTGTGAAATAAACATACATGCGTAGGTTAAATTTTACCATACGTTTTACTTGACTCAGACGCCGTATGCAGGAAAGCATTTGGGAGTTGAGGGAAATGAAGAGTCTGCATTTTTTAAAGAGATTTGTTGCACAGACAGTATATACAGTGTGTACAAGGATAAATTACAAAATTGTCCCTGTAACCAATTTGAATATATATTTACACTACAGTACAAGTGGAACTGAATAATACGTATACAAATATAGGTGCAAATAACGGCAGTGAAAAATTATGAACAAAAAAAAAGAAAGAAGCACTGGGACTTCCGGTAAGTTAATTAAAACAGTTTGTGCTTCGTACGTTCATGTTTATAGTTTTTGTACAAGTTAGTCAGGTCGGCTAGAGTATAATTCCCTATTTGTTTGACTAGGGGATTGGGGTATAAAGAACCTGCGTTACACAGTCTCGTTAAAATAGGTTAATTTGTGGTGCGGTTAGTAAAGACAAGATAAGGACTCAAAAACTCTTGTCAACGAAACATCTTTGACATTAGGCACATGCTTCTGGACATGGGAGGACACAGTTAGTAGTATTTACTTGGTGAGGCAAATTGTACAGAGGAACTGCTGCCGCTAAGGAATAAGTTGCAGTTATGGGAAAGTCACATACGCAGATCGTGTCTGTTTCAGCGGCGGGCTTTTAATTAGTGGTGTTGGACTTCCTGATTTTCACATAAGATCGGAAGACCTATATCCCTTCATAAGTGTATAAAGAAGTCACTAATTTTTCAGTAATTTTGTTGGCATTGAGTGCATGAAATTGCATGAATTGTGTATGAGAAATCATAATGAGAGACAAAGATTTCTGCTGATTAAAAAGTATCTGCTACAAATAGTAAGGGGAGTGACAAATTTACACGTAAAACATGGCTGCGAAATACATATTTTTCGCCATGAAGTATAGTAACTTAATTTATGTATCTGGTGTGAAAGTGAAGGGAAAACAATATGGCACCAAGTCTTCATAGAAAAGTTTTTATTACAACAGCAATACGCTATTGATTTTTAGGCACAGCGCTGGCTCTGTTTCAAGTGCAGCATTTCTACAACGAGAAGTGGGAAGATATTCTCAAGAAGTAGTCACGTAAGAATTTTGGAGGCATTATTTGTTCAAACTGGAAAATGATAGGAAGAATCTCGAAAGAGATATCTAGCAACCTGGTCTAAATTCTAACAAATTGTGTCCCGAATGCCAGTATAAGCATTTAACAGTTAAACATGTCTGCTTCGTATAATCTAATTTAAGATCACACGGCCCCATACGCCTCAGATCGAAGCTCCTCCAAAGCTCTGTTCCTCAAGATAAGACATAGGATCTTGCACCTAGAACAGCATCCATCAGGTACTTGTGACAAAACATGATTGAACTTTGAAGAGTTGGTGTTTGCTGAAGCACCCAATTAATTCCTCTCTGTATTAATTAACACAGTCGTGGTGTTTGCTCAGCCCTCCCCATTATCTGAAGATACATCCAATTAGATGCTGCAGGCAAACACAAAGTGACCGCAGCAGTCACGTGATTCCCAAGGGTTGGAAGCTCATTAGTTTATTATACATACCAGCCTCGTGCCATGAATAGTGCAACAGCGCAGTATGATAGAATTCTGAATATTGCCTTTTCCACGGACCTTCTAAAATAATTATTTTAATGTATTGTTTAACCATAGAATAATATTCCACATGGCCAGACGTTGCTTTTGTGTAATTAGCATTACTGCTTAATATTCTGGAGACGTCCCAGCTCGCTTCTTGTTACGGAGACCAGCTGTGCTAACAGACTTCCCGTCCTTCCGCAAAAAAAGGTTGGGTTTTACTATTTTCGAAGACGTGTACTTTTGAAAAAATTAGGCCGGCATATGCGTATGTTGATATGTACATAACTGTGAGCTGTGTGGTCACGGCCTCTTTTGAAAACGCTAATTCGATATTCATATCTTACTACTGGGCAATATCATGCAAAACTTCAATAAAGTTAATAGCTATTCGAGCAACCATTAGAACAGCATTCCCTCACAATGGTAAGTTAGCAGATTTACTCTCTTTAAATTGTATTAAAAATAAACTTGCTTATTTCTTACATCTAAAATAATTATATCGTATTTTTTCCTGAAGTTGGTGGTAGTACTTTTTCCAAAAACTTTTTATCTATCTACAAAAAAACGCAGAGCCAAAATTCGTGTCTTCTGGACTATAAGCCATTTTTAACGATTAATCCTATTCAGAAATCCTTGAGACTGGACTTGAAGGTGCTAGGAATCTTCGAAACTTCGGTAACTATATACAAATCAATACGGCTAATGTCCCAGAAGGTTTGAATATTCAACAGCGCCACTTTCAGAAACCCTAACCTTTCGACATAATGTTAGGTCTTAGAAGACATCAATCTGCGAATGCCATTCTCATAGGAAAGAAATGTATCCTCTCAACTAACCAATCAAATTAATTAAATAATTTAATAAACTGAACTTAAAAGGGTGTACATATTGCAATGGCATTACAATATATATATATACATCCATCCTAGATTTAGCTTCAAGATGGCTCTAAATAGCCGAAACATGTCGCTTAAAGCTGTAAATTCATAAAATATTTAATACAATGTTGTGTTAGACTATATTTTATTACATTATTTAATCAACACACAACAGGGATGCCTTGCCTTAAAATTATAACCAATCAAAATTAGTATACTTCATAGATCACCACTCAGCCCTACTCATCTTTAAATTCAGATACTTATAGCGAAAAATTGATATCACATATTTCCTCTTCCTGTGAGGTAACAGCACAAGACGGGCCTAGGCCGCCTCATTTTTGAGGTTTCTTGATCTCTCACAGAAACACACACACACACACAGACACACACACACACAGACACACACACACACCCACACACACACACACGTACACACACACGCACACACACACACCCACACAGACACACACACACGCGCACAAGCACACACCCGCACGCACGCACGCACACACGCACACAGTCCCGCACGCACGCACGCACGCACACACACCTACACGCGCGCGCGCGCACACACACACCCATACACCCACACACACACACACACACACACACATACACATACACACACACACATATACACACACACACAGACACACACACACACACACGGTAGGACTCCCCTGAACAGGTGATCGTCTGTCGCATTGGCCGCTACATATGCAACACACAATAGACAAAAAGGACGAACATCCGTGCCTTCAGTGGGAATCCAACCCGTGACCCATCAAACCAGCCTTTGCAGACGTACGCCTCAGACCGCACGGCCACCAAGATCCGCTATGTTTCTACCATTTAAAGCCATATTACCCCACAGCAACACGAAGGATTTTTAAACTAAAAATTGTTACTAAAAGTCAAATAAATATAGACAAAATGTCAGTTGTATTTTATTGTACGTCCTTTCCAGTAGGTAAATTAACAGTTGAGAAGGAAATATTTATTTATAGAGTGAATTATATGACATAAGAAAGGAGATGCATATTCGACACAAATTAACATAACAGTTCTAAGACATCTGGTCTGTTCTCTTTATCATTACGAACACAGTAATGAGTACATTATCTCTTTATTTGTATCATTATCTTCTTTTTGCGACTTAGAATCTTGGTGATACATAAATTGTAACAGAATTTGGCATGTCCAGAGTCACAATTGTGACTATGTGGATTGAATAAATAAACTGAACTAAACAAAATTCTCCATTTTGTCATAATTATTAAAAATCTGTTACAATAATTCCTAAAATTTGATGATTAAATCACTAAATACTTTCTGTTTTTAAAATATGTAAAATCTATTGTTAAAACTGCCCTGTCCATCGCATCTATTGATGTCTTATGTCTCTTTCTTCGTTTTGGTAACTGTTCTGTAATTCGTACATTTTCAATTCTTCCGAATTTTCTCACCACTTATGTGTAATTTTCTCTTTCTTATACATGAAGCGCACTAGGAACAACTAACTGTCTCTGAGAGAAAGGGCATTACTGTTAAGTGTATCCTGCATTGTTACCGTTTTTAATTCCAAGTGATGTTCTCTGACTCACTGCTTTCTTTTTTACCCATAAAATTTAACTACTATTTTTTATTCATATTTTCCTTTTAGGCGCTTTCACAAAATGGCGAAAAGCGACAATTAGCTTTGTCATATCCTTCTGTCCATCCGTCAGTCCCCATGTAACAACTCGGCTTCCTTTGGACGGATTTTCATGAAATTTGGTATTGGTTACTTCCGAAAATCTGCCTAGTGAATTCAAGTTTCTTTAAAATCTGACGAGAATAATGGATGCTTTGTATGAATACCTGTGTACATGTATGATAACAACTCGCTGAATTTTTCTTACAATGAGAAATGTTTCAGACAGAATTTGTGAGAAAATCAAAAGGTATATTTTATGTTCAATATATTTTTTTAAAAGAAATCGTGCCTTTGATGAGAAAATGTGCAAAAATACTGTACAGTCGCGCAGGCCACAGATAACCGTACAATACGGCGCATACACTTTGCGTGCTGGATAACTAAGACTACAAACACACAATCAGAGTATGTAACACTTATTGCTTTTCCACGGAAAAAATGGCTTCGCGGAGGCGCCTCGTTGTTACGTTTAAATGCATGTTGCCTGCTTTTTTTTTAGCAGTTTCATCATTGTTGCACGTAAGTAATGCTTCCATTATAAAAAAAACTAAATACGTACATCTTCAAGCCACAAATATAAGTAAGGCTGTAGCAGTAGAATACAGTTCCAGGTTCTGCATAGTTTTATGCGCAGGCCGTCCTTACAATGTCAAGTGGAGAACAGGACACCAGTAGGTCATCAGCAGGCACTTTAGTGTCAAAGTTTTCTGCACAACGGAACTACAAAGTAGCCAGCAGACAATGGACCGACTGCAGCACGAATATCATTATTAGATTAGTGTTCCTTTGTGAGGAGGCCTCTTGGTTAACTCTTGTTGTAATTAAACCAAGACTGCCGCATTACGCAAACTGCATCTTGTCTCCAAGATTGGAATCGCTGCCCACGGATGCTGGTGCTGCTGTACTTTAAATTCAAACGACTCTACTTGTCGTCATTATTAACACAAAGTTTTATCTCGAGTGGATTACTGTTCACAGGAAGCAATGGCTTCGTAGTTCAGGTCCGCGCTTGCAAACGGCACATTTAAATATTAACATTCCGTTAAACTAGCCGCAGCAACGTTTGGATTTGATGTGTTCATCAGAAGGTTTTTCAGAGAGGTCCTGAGATCGATTGTCGGTGGTCACCGCTAGAAGTGTAAGTGTCCGTCTGAATAAATTCGGCAAAGTGAAGACATGTAATATGAGTGAAAAGGCAGTTACAGTATTTGCTACAGTACAAGATATATTTAAAACAAATGTAAAAGTTTACCATGTGCCTTGCTTAGGGCGTAGGTAATTACTGACACAGCGATTTTCGTAATTAATACACACAAAGTATATCGACAATTTGTTATGAATAATGTAGGTATAAAACAACTATATATTTACTTTATCCTTTAACTTCTCGACACAAAGTTTACCTGAAGGTTTGTATAGTAATATTATCAAGCACACACTCAAAGAAAAGAACTCCTTTCTGCCGAAATATGAGATGTGGTATCTTTTATCATGTCTAGACAGCCCTCGTGGACCTAGGCCTACTGAAGGAGGTTCCTCGATCACACTCATTTAGACACACAACACTCGGTAGGACACCACTGGGCGAGTGATCGGCCCGTCGCAAAGACCTCTACCTGAAACACACAACACTCACAATACAACCACGACCCCGGCCGAACCCACAGTGCCGACAAGTGTGCCTCCCCAGACCAACGCCTTAGACGGCGCTGCTACGGTGATCGGGTGAGATGTGTCATTCGTACAAATTATTCGATACCCATTTTTCCATATTCTTATCTCTTAGAATGCAATATGTACTCTTTTCCCTTTATTTGTCTCGTAAATGCGAGCTGTTCAGAACGTTAAAAGTTTCTTAGCCTTCAGTTTCTATCTTACAGAAAAAACAAACTATCTCACTTACAAAGACAAATTGCATAAGCATACGTAGCTTGTGTAAGTTACTGTTTTTCTTTGATGTTAATACACATCGGAATATGTTGTCAAATTACAGTTAAAATTCAAAACAAATATCTTCCAAAATTTCTTCCTGTGACAGTCTACTTCTTGCATGTAGACGGCAGACGGAAGGCCCTGTACGTCTGGGATAGTAATAATTATTGTAATATGTGTCATATAGCCATTGTTAAACTCATTAAAATGTAAGGCAGCTATTAATTTAAATGAAATCGTCAATAGTAAACAGAAAGTAACGCCTACTTAATGCATTATCTCGGCCGTACCTACATGCTGACGAATTTGCACACCTGCTGTATGGTTAGCATGTATACCATGGTGCTTTTAAATGACCTTCTGGTAATATATTAGCATAAAGAATCTTTAGTTTAACCTAAATCTCGTAACAGCCACGTTTCTTACTATTTTACAGGACTATTTTCCCAAATAGAGTTTTACAAGTTCAGTAATTTTTAAAGTTAATTATATATCTTTAACCATTAAATACTACATACTAAAAGTATAACAGCACACACAGAGGCATTTGTATAGTATTTCGTCCACTGTGTAATAAGAAAAGTCGCCCTTGTTTATGTCGTTATCAAACTCGTTGTCTATTTTCTCACCTTTAAATACGTTACATTTTGGGCACAGGTCATACTTTCGGTGCGTGACATTTATCATAAAATTTATGGAGCTTGCTAACATCATAGGAAAGTTCAAAACAAAAGATTCTGTTGTTTTTAATAATGATACTGTGTGAGGGGCTAGCGACGCCCCCAGAGGCCACCAGATGCTCTGTTACAACAAGCTGCTGCCACTCATACCTCAACGTATGTAGTACCACATGTCGAATTGGAGGATAACCGTAATATGTGCTATCCCCTTACAGGACTTGAGAGGCCCTTAGGGCTCCAGGAGTTTGAGGCTCCCAGATTGTCTAGTCCAGATCGTCGGCACATGAAGGTGGTAATGTGGTCAGTCCTATGCACCGACCGCCTTTACCCACCAGGAGACATCCGTTGTACTCATTTCTGTTACAGGTTAAGTCGACGGGGGGCCTAGAGCGGCCAGAAAAATTACGTCAATAAAAACTGAAATGATCCCACTGGAAGACTAGCCCGCCAACTTCCGGTTTGCAGGGCAGTGCCTCAACCAACTGCGCCACCGCGCACTGCGGAAAAAAAATAGTAAATTTGTAAGAGATAATAATTTTATTGTAATTGTGGTCATCGATTTAAGTCTAGACCTATTTCGGTTTCAGATATTCTGGAATACAAAAAAAGTTTAATGTCAAAATATTACTGCAGACGCCTCTGTAATAACCCATGGGCACAAACTCCAGCTATCCGCCTTAGAGACTAGAACCTGTAAGTCCTGAGTCTTCTTCTCTTATGATTTATGGTAATTTTCATTGTTGTTGGCGCTTAGGGTACTGGTAAGATCAATGGAAAGCCTGTTATCATCTTGTAGGTCTGAGAACGGACAGTGATTCAGGTGAAACTTACGCCTAGATTAGGGATGACCAGATGGAAGAAATAGAGGACACTGACAATTTTCAATGGGTTCTGTCCCGTTGTAGGACATATTTCAAATAGGACACAAGGCTGTAACTTTGTTGCAGTTGTACATGTTTAACCAAGTTACATTTTCCCAGCTGCCCTTCAGCGACACTTAGGGCTTCGAAGACATCAGAATACTCTACATTCCTTGTTATATAATTGTGACTTTCAGTGTTTCAATCCAAACACAGATTCACGAAAAATAGACTAAAGTTCCTGAAATGACATCCATCAAAACTTCCCTTTCATTCAATAATTCAACTGTGATGTCACACACTTGGCACTCCAAGAGCGAATGTTCAAACCACAGTTGGTGGAAGACATTTGAGAGAATTGATTGTGCCAGGTCTTAAGTAAGCAAGAATGAATTGTACAGAAACAGGACAATTCACGAAGTTTGCAGAAAACTCGGACATATACATTTTCCCTAGAACAAGAACACAGGGGTAAGCGAAGAAAGGAGAATATGCGATCACCCTAGACAAAATGGAAACACGGCGGATGCATCGGTTTGGTACAAAAAAATAGAGCAGAATATTCTTTCCACTTTCGAACAAACAATATTTATTTCATCTAGACAAGCTCCATTATATTTTCCTTCAAAGGCTTCTCATGTGCACTTCGTAGTAATTAACACTGAAAGCCAAAGATCAAATACACATTCACTATTAATTACTGCATTAACCAAAATTTAATTTTGTAGACATGTTTAAAGACGAGAATATAAGGTCTCTGAACTGAAAGTCACTCCCTCCAAGCCGCCTCTAAGCTTCTTCGCGACCTCAGCAGACTGTGAGGGTAACTAGCGTTGAATACAAAGTTAACTTGAGAAGTGATTGTTACGAGTCATTACCCAGCGCCTTAAATCTCACGTAACACTTTCAACTAACGTTCATTAAGGAATGTGAAATGGAAGAGAGCAGTCACGTTGTATTTTTAAATGTCGTACTCTAGAAAATTGAATTTTCATAAGAAAATTCCTGTATATTCTAACATTATTATTAGCCGCTCTTTACACAAGAACCCTTCTTTCGAACTATTATATCTCAACATCAAATTTTGTAATCACTAAAGACAGGAACAAAATTTTGCCTTACCGCTAAAAATCCCAAAACCTTAATCATAAATAATACATATCAACAAAATATTATGGGCTCTTACTTTGCAGACTTTAAGGAGAAACTCAGCTGCTTGCATCTTCAGTGTTCAAGGGTAAGTTTTGAGAATTAAATGCCGTAAAGTTGGAAACAGCAGATTGCATAACAGTTTATAGCAGTAGCAAAATCATAGCTTCCGACAGGCACAGAGACACATATATGCATATAGTGGCATTTCGGTGATAAGACAGTAACTTATAAATTTACTTCAGCCAACTTCCTACAGAGGAAATAAGTCACGGCTTACGTCAGTAAAGAAAATTAAGGAACTTATTGCGAAGCTGCCTTAGAATTATTCACATTTTCTTGCAATAAACGCAAACGACATGCACTACTTCTCAAATTTATTTTGGTGAAAAACTCCACATGTTTCGGACAGATTTACTGTCCATCATCAGGAGTCTTAATACTGTATTCACAGCAATAGGTATTTGTCATACTGGTTATGTTGCCGTCTGCTGTAGTTCCATCCTGACCTCGCTACAGACTGTCAAAATAATTAGTATGACAAATTTTGCAGGGAATACAGTATTAACACGCCTGATGATAGACAGTAAATCTGTCCGAAACATGTAGAGTTCTTTACCAAATTAAATTTGAGAAATATTACATCTCGTTGGCTTTTATTATAAGAATATATCACGATGACCGGTCGTCTGAATGTCAAATTCACGTTTTGAACTACATTGAAAATAAGAGCAGTCGCTTAACTATTCGAATAGAGGTTAAAGTCTGTGGTGATTCTCTTCGACAGTCATCTTACTTATGACAGTTTTTGGGCACGTTCGCAAAAATTGCGTAAAAATCTTGTCAGATTTTAATGTATCAGTCTGTCTGACCGTCCGTCTGTCCGCATAGAACAACCCGGCTCCCACTGGACGGATTTTTCGCAAAATTTAATACTTGAGTATTTTTCGAAAATCCGTCGAAAAGTTTCAAGTTTCATTAGCATCTGATAAGAATAACAGTCATTTTACGTGAAGGCCCACGTACGTTTTTATAGTAAGTCGCTGAGTTCTCCTTATACTTGGAAATGTTCAGAACATTTTGTAGAAAGCAACCAAGCACAAATGTTATATTCAATATATTGTTCCTAAAATCGTGATATTTTTTAGACAACGTGAAAAAATATTGTAGAACCGGACAAGCTACAGATAATAAAGTAATATGGCGCATGGGCTTTTTTATGTCTGGCAACTAAGCCTTAAACAACCACTCAGAATACGTAATACGTATTTCTTTCCACGACAGTAATGGTTACACGAAAGTGCATCAGTGTTACGTTTTGCGTACATTGCCTGTCAGATTGATTTATAGACTGGTTGGGTGTTATTTAAAAAACTACTGCGACACGAATGCACAGCATCTTAAGCATTATGCGCATTAAATAAATTTAAGCTTGTGCTAACTGCTGATATTTAGAAAACTGATATGAAATAGAAAATTTTGCAATTTGTTAAAACTAGGTACTTAACTGTGAGTCCAATGACAAGTACAATAGCTGCGAAAATTCTGCGTGTTTGAGCTTATCCCACTCTATGCTGAATTAGCACTTTTATTAGTTTAAAACAAAATTTTACAGCGAAAATCTACTTCGCAATATTGAAATTATTAGCGCATTTGTTTAACCCTTGTCTTATTAACGTGGAGAATATGGTGAGCTCCTAATAATGTCGTCAAATGTCAGATGGGATTTAACTTGGCGTTTAAAGGGCTAAACACCTCGAAATTAAAGTCTAATGGCTGCTCGAACTACGAAATTTGTCTGTAGCATAAGGTTGGCCACAGTAATTGGCAATCGATATAGAATTGCCAGATATAGAAAACTGGTAGTTAGGTTCAGATACTTCTGTCAAATATGTGGCAATATTACTCGTCCCAGATTGCCTATTCTTTTGCATTTGTTGCTTTTTCCTTAAGGAGTTGCCTGTAACCCGGATGTAAAAACCTAAAACGATTTCGACTTCAAAGGTGTGTTTTTATTGTGCATAACTTTGTTTATCTAAACTGCCTTCGCTATTGTTCGGTACGGCCGTAGTTTGTAAAATGGGACTTCGGCGGTGCGGATATGGCAACAATGAGAAATAAGTCAATGTTTCAACTGGTGTTACCACGGCTGTAGCTCGAACCCTGATCCTGGGTGTAGAGAAATCACCAAACATACTTCATACATCGAGGAGTGAAGGAGTGGAGTTACGAATTCATAGTGTCTTACTTCAGATGGCCGGTAAAAAAATTAATCTGTCAACATTGCCCTAGAGCCATTCAGACCGTTCCTTAGGCTTTTGCAAGGAGAGCATACGTAAAAACACACCATATAAAATGTGTAGTACACTGTTGGGGTGACTTCGAAAGCTTGGGACAACGGATAAGTCTGCCGCCTGACTTTAGATGTAAGACACCCAGATGAAAGCTTTTAATATCTTTCCATCCATAATACACATTGTTCACTAAGCAAAATGTTGACGAACACTTTCCCTGCAGAATATATATATATATACGAGTATATATATATATATATATCAATTATTTTTATTTTCCTTCTTTCCCAGCAATCTTCTTTTCAGTAGGCCTAAATATGTTTTTATAAGTTTAACTGTCTTAGAAGCCATTACTTTTATTCTTGAGTACACGAGAATATTTTATTTGTTTACTTTGAAGAAAGAATATTGAATCTGGAACACTAAAGCTGGCGCGAGATTTCCGTGTCACATTTGTAGAGGCAGAATTAATCACCTCGGGATTTTAAATTGTGAAGACTTCAGTTAAAATCATGATAATTAAGCTGTTGTTTCTGCGTTAAAAATGCTGTGAGAAAGTCGAACTGCCTATTTTTCCTGGGGTTGTTACTACTTACTAACACGAGCAGCGTGTATTATACACGAATATCAAAGATGCAAGCTGTTAATTACAACAATCCAAACAATTGCGCCTTTTCTGTTTTCTTGGTAGATTAAGGGCTCCAGGGAAATAAGAAAACTGTGTACTCAGTAAGAGCACTAATTAAATCCACAATATAAAATCCGTTCTTGAAAAACAAACAATATACATTTGTTAAGCAGTACCCTGCCTTTAGTGAAACCCAAATTTCCCTTTTCGTGTTCACAAAAATCCGGCACTGCACACGACTCAGAGCCACCTAATCTAGTCTGGACTTCCACAACACAGATATTTATAAACACATTTAATTAACACGATTAAAGTTTAGAGAGAAATATTATGGGTGGGACAATATTAATGCGTTGTTGGCAGAAAAGTTCTTTTAAAACGTCCGAAAACATAGCGCTGTTACCCTAACTTGTTGATTGTGGAGCGTTCTGGATCTCCTCTGTAGTCAGATGTCACTCTGAACTCGCGCTGCGCAATAACAACACTGTCAATTTGATCAAACTTCCACACAAAACACACTCTTATGCAGTTTACGTCATCTTGCCTGTGACAGATAACTGATTGTGCCACGAGGGGTACCACTATCCAATTCAAGAATTCCTAACCAAATTGAAATGTATAGAAATGTATAGGAATGTGTAGAACTGTAGGCATTTAAGGGCATAGCGTTCCTTGTGAGATTAGCATTTTTGACTTGTAAGTAATAACTAAGTACTTTGTAACTTAAAATATTTCTTTGTTGTAAAATACGCTTTCTGAAAGTGATGTAGCACTAAATTTCCATTGTACGCCCATTACCTCGAGGTATCTGAATGATTACAAAGCAAGTGATGACAGTTTTGTCATATGATGAAACGTGGCTTGATCGTCTACAGAACGGAATATGCTTCAGAGAAGAATGGTGGACAGACATTTTATATGGAACCCTGTTATTAGCAATATCTGGTCGTAACTAATACTTTTTAACATTTTTATGAAAACATACAAAAAATTTGTTGCGCTTGTGGTAGTTACACTATACAGTATACAGTAGACTATAATGTTACACTATACAGTATACAGTAGACTATAATGTTACACTATACAGTATACAGTAGACTATAATGTTACACTATACAGTATACAGTAGACT